>Ga0268265_10000022_pt1 | contig 270788 bp, 262 predicted proteins | sample KBSSwiS52_FD_190355 | JGI IMG/M metagenome (GOLD analysis project Ga0268265, IMG submission 190355) | Switchgrass rhizosphere microbial communities from Kellogg Biological Station, Michigan, USA - KBS Switchgrass S5-2 (SPAdes) (version 2) | ecosystem: Host-associated > Plants > Roots >... | reverse complement strand
CCCACCCGCAACTACCAACCAGGCGACAAAACCACCCGCACCTATCGCAATCGAGAGCCCCAACAGGCACCATGACTGTCAGCGATGTCCCGAGACAAAAGTGTCAACGATGTCCCGAGACACCACACACCCATTCGTGGGTGGAAACCGCGCCGAAATCGCATCAAAGTGTCACACATTGACGCGCTGTCTCGTCCAAGAGGCATGACTACGCAAACGCCCCGCATCGAACCCCTGCCACCCAAGAAGGCCTCGCTGACGGCGCGGCTCATGTACCGCTACGCCAAGCGCCGCTTCGGCGAGGTGCCTGTGCCCTTCGCCGTCGGAGCACATCACATGCCGTTACTCGTCGCCAACGCCGTCCACGAAACGCTGCTGGAGCGTGGCTCGAAGAAGCTGCCTGCCAACGTCCGCGAGCTCGCGGTCTACTGGACGGCTCGCGCGGTTGGCTGCTCGTGGTGCGTTGACTTCGGGGCGATGCTGATCCGGCTCGACGGGCTGGACGTCGAAAGGCTCAAGCAGATAGACGAATACGCGACGTCGCCCGAGTACACCGACGACGAGCGCGCCGCCATCGCCTACGCCGACGCGATGACCAAGGACCCGCACCTGGTCACCGACGAACAGGTCGCAGACCTGCGCAGGCGATTCGGCGACGCGGGCACCATGGAGCTGACCTATCAGATCGGCATCGAGAACATGCGCGCCAGGATGAACACCGCGCTCGGGATCACCGAGCAGGGTTTCAGCTCGGGCGATGCATGCCAGATCCCTTGGGCTACCGAACGGGACGCAGCGGCGAGGCCGTGAACTTGTCAGGGTTGGCGATGTCCCAGATCGCGGAGACCTTGCCATCCCGGACCGTGAGCGCCTGGATGTGCGGCTGCAACTCCGGCCAGTCGCCATCCATGGCCGCGCGCTCGTTGTAGATCCCGAGCTCGCCGTTGACGAGCGCCAGCTGTCCGACCTCGAACAGCTTCGGCCCGTAGCGCTTCGCCAGTCCAAGGATGAAACGGGCGACCTTGTCCGAGCCATGGATGACGCGAGCGGCCGTGGGCGCCTGGCGATTCGAATCGCCGGTGAACGTGACGTCGGGATGCAGTAGCGATACCACCGCCGACACGTCTCCCGAAGCCATCGCCGCCATCAGTCGCCCGACCACCTCCGCATGCGCGGGATCGGGTGCGGGCGCCGGCTCGGCGGCGAGCGCCTTGCGGGCGCGCGACGCGAGTTGTCGCGCGGACGCGACGCTGATCTGCAGGACGTCGGCGATTTCGCCGAACGGCACCGCGAAGCCGTCGTGCAGGACGAATGCCACGCGCTGATCGGGGTTGAGACGCTCCAACACCACCATCGCCGCGAACCGGGCATCCTCTCCAGCGACGACCGCGGCCAGAGGATCCGATCCATCGATCGCCGTTACGACGGGCTCGGGCAGCCACTCCCCGAAGTAGGCCTCGCGCCGATGCGCCGCCGATCGAAGGCGGTCCAACCCGATGCGGCTGACGACGGTCGTCAGCCAGGCCCGCAGGTCGGCGATCGAATCCCGATCAGCCCCGAGCGCGTGCCACCTCAGCCAAGCGTCCTGCACCGCATCCTCGGCATCGGCGAACGTGCCGGTCAGGCGGTACGCAACGGACAGCAGATGCGAGCGGAGCCGCTCGAATTCGTCCGTCTCCTGCACGGTGGTCACGCGTCCAGCGTAGTTTCCCGCGACCGCCGCGATGAGCACTGGCGAGATGCGACGCAAAATCAACGGTTCATACCGATATCACTACTGTAGGCGATCCGTTGGCACGGATTTAGTTGTTAGCGCGCGCTTCTGCGACCGAAACCGTATTCTCCAACAGTTCTCATCTCTAGCCACGGGGAGTAGCCAATGACCACGGTTGAAACGGGTAGTACGGGTACCGGCGGGACCGTCGAGAGCAAGGGCCTCAAGGGCGGTGCGCTCGGCCTGCTGTCCAGTGTCGTCGTCGGGATGGCGTCCACCGCTCCGGCCTACAGCCTGGCCGCCACCCTCGGCCTGATCGTCGCCAGCGGCGGCGGACTCCTGGCGGGTGTGAAGGCCCCCGCCATCGTCTTGATCGCGTTCATCCCGATGTATCTCATCGCGGTGGCCTACCAGGAACTGAACAAGGCCGAACCCGACTGCGGTACGACGTTCACTTGGGGCTCGCGTGCGTTCGGGCCCGTCATCGGGTGGCTGGGCGGGTGGGGCATCATCGCCGCCGACGTCATCGTGATGGCCAACCTGGCGCAGATCGCAGGCGCCTACTCGTTCACGTTCATGGGTGACCTTGGCTGGACCTCGGCTGCCGAACTTTCCAGCAGCACGCTGTGGTCGACGGTTGCAGGCGTCATCTGGATCATCGTGATGACCTACATCTGCTACCGCGGCATCGAAGTCTCGGCGCGGCTGCAGTACTTCCTGCTCGGGTTCGAGGTCTTGGTCCTCATCGTGCTGTCCGTGTACGCGTTGATCAAAGTGTACGGCCATACGGCTGGGGACCAGGCGATCATGCCGTCGCTGTCGTGGTTCTGGCCCGGCGGACTGGACTTCGGCGACGTCATCGCCCCAGCCATCTTGACCACGATCTTCATCTATTGGGGCTGGGATACCGCTGTCGCCTGCAACGAGGAGAGCGACGACCCTGGCACCACGCCAGGTAAGGCGGCGGTGCTCTCGACGTTCCTGCTGCTCGCCACCTACGCGGTCGTGACCGTCGCGGCGATCGCGTTCTCCGGCGTCGGCACCGACGGAATCGGGCTAGGCAACCCGGACAACTCCGGCGACGTGTTCGCATCGATGGGCCCAGCCTTGTTCGGCGACAGCGTCATTGGTCACATCGGCCTGCTGTTGCTGTCGGCGTCCATCCTGACCTCGGCGTCGGCGTCCACGCAGACGACGATCCTGCCGACCGCCCGCACCACGCTGTCGATGGGCGTCTACAAGGCGCTACCCGCGTCGTTTGCGAAGATCCACCGCAAGTACCTCACGCCGACGACGTCAACGATCGTCATGGGTGCGGCATCGATTCTCTTCTACCTCCTGTTCACCGTCATCAGCACCAACCTGTTGACCGCTCTCATCGGATCGGTTGGCCTGATGATCGCGTTCTACTACGGCCTCACCGGGTTCGCGTGTGCGTGGTACTACCGCAAGACCTTCCGATCGTCGGCCCGCAACGTGATGATGCGGATGGTCGTCCCTTTGCTCGGCGGTATCTCGTTGCTCGTCGTCTTCGGATTCGGCCTCTACAAGTACGCCGCGCCGGACTGGCTGACCGACGACGACGGCAACAACGTCACGATCCTGGGCTTCGGCGCCGTCGCCGTCGTCGGCATCGGCGCGATGGTCCTCGGCCTCGTCGTCATGTTCATCTGGTGGGCGATGTCGCCGTCGTTCTTCAAGGGCGAAACACTGGAGCGCCGTGCCGATCTGCTGCTGGAGCCAGCGATCGGCGCCACCCCGCACTTCGGGCTTCCCGACTCCGGCGAGATGCCGACGGTCATCTCGCCAGATCTGTCCAACCTGCCTCCCGGCGAGAAGGCCATCGACCCCATCACTGGCGAGGAATTCTCCAAGGGATAGCTAGCTCCACCGCTTACTCTCTGGTGTCGACGGAGAACCTCGCCGATGCCGAGAGCCCAAAGTAACTGCGGCAGTTACAGATCGCCGCAGCGGAGGAGAACGACGGCATCCCGCATTCTGGCAGGCACCGGGGCGCCGGTCAGCGAGGTCCCGCGCAACGTCTAGCGCTTGCTACCGAGCGACTCGTGCACGAACACTCGCGGCTCGCCACACCGCGGTACCATCGGACGCGGCGCTCAGGGCGCCTCCGGTCCGCGGACAGGGCACAGCCCACCTGATCTGGTAGCACCCAGCTGTGCATCGCCTCTTTCGCCCCGACGGCGCGGACATCGGGACCTACGCGAAGGAGGGCGTGATGCCCGAGTCCACCCATCCCGCTGCCCGCTGGCAGCTTCCCGACGACCCCAGCCTCGAGTGGCTCAAGGGCCGAGCCAAACGGCTGCGGCGCGAGTACGCCGATCCGACTGCAGACCATCACGCCCTGGCCGTGGAGTTGGTCACCACCTACGACCCTCCCGCACCAAGCGGCGACCTCCCCCTGTCGAGAGCGCAGCGAGTCCTCGCCCGCGCGTTCGGCTTCGCGGGTTGGCCACGACTGCGCGAATACCTCACGGCGCTGGATACTTTCGCCCGCCCGATGGATGCGAGCGCCGACGACGACGGACCGGCCGACCGGCTGCTGCGCCGCGGCACGCTGAGCTACAGCGAGTGGTCCGACGTCGAGGACGCACGCGCGATGCTCGCCGCAGATCCGGCATTGGCGACAGCGTCTGCGTACACGATGGCGGCGTGTGGGCGGGCCGAGGAACTGACAGAACTTCTGCGGGAGGACCCGACGCTCGTCACCCGGCAAGGCGGTCCGCACCGCTGGGAGCCGCTGCTGTATGCCTGCTACTCACGGGTCGGCACCGGCGACGCCGTCGCTACGGTGCGGGCACTGCTCCACGCGGGCGCCGACCCCAACGCCGGGTTCCTCTGGCGACGTCTTCCTTCCCCGTTCACGGCGCTCACCGGTGTGCTCGGCGGCGGCGAGCGGGGCGAGCCACCGCACCGCGATTCGGTTGCGCTGGCCAACCTGCTGCTCGACGCCGGCGCCGACCCCAACGACAACCAGGCGTTCTACAATCGGATGTTCGAGCCGGACGACTCGCACCTGCCGCCGTTGCTTTCCCACGGCGCCGGCCACCCGCATCCCAGCCCATGGCGCGACAGACTCGGCGCCGCCTATCCGACGCCTGAGGAGATGGTCGGAGAGCACCTGCGCTGCGCAGCCGAACGTGGCTACACGCATCGGGTCTCGCTGCTGCTCGAGCACGGCGTCGACCCGAATACCGTTGGCTACCATCCAATTCTCGGCGATCAGACCGCGTACGAGATCGCGGTGCGCAACGGTCACCGCGAGGCGGCCGACCTGCTCGCCTCGGTCGGCGGACACAGCGACCGGCTCGACGAATGGGACCAACTGCTCGGCGCGGCGTACGCCGGCGACTCCGCCGCCGTCGGATACTTGCGCCGCCCAGGCCTGGCCGCGCAGCGACCAGATGCGATGCGACTGGCCGGAGAGCAACGCGGGATCGAAGCACTGGCGGTGTTGCTCGACCTCGGGTACGACGTCAACGCCCGTGGGCAGTGGCAGACCACCGCGCTGCACGAGGCGGCCCTTCGCGGCGACGCCGAGACCTGCCGGTGGCTCGTCGAGCACGGCGCGGACCGGACGGCCAGAGACGACCGGTTCTCGGGCACGCCGTCGGACTGGGCTGCGCACGCCGGGCATCGAGAGCTCGCCGACGAACTCGCGCCGTAGCGATTTGTGCACCGTTACCCGCGGCGAGCGCGGGTAACGGTGCACAAATCGCCACTAACGCTTGCTGAAGATGATTCGGTGCCAATCCTTTTCGACGTTGGCGGTGATGTCGCTCATCACGTGCTTGATGGTGAGGTACTCCTCGAACGAGTAGTCACTCATGTCCTTGCCGAAGCCGGATGCGCCGACGCCGCCGTGCGGCATCTCGCTGATGATCGGGATGTGGTCGTTGATCCACACGCAGCCGGCATGGATCTCGCGCGACGCCCGTTGTGCCCGGTAGACGTCGCGGGTCCATGCCGAGGCCGCAAGCCCGTACTCCGTGTCGTTGGCCTGCCGGATGCCGTCGTCGTCGTCGGAGAAGGCACGCACCGTCAGGACGGGGCCGAAGATCTCGCTGCGGTAGACCTCGGAGCGTTCGTCGACGTCGGCAATCAGCGTGGGCCGGTAGAACGAGCCAGGCAGGTCCGGCGCAGTCCCACCCGTCACGATGCGACCGCCCTCGCCGGGTGCGCGCTCGACCATGCCCGCCACCTTTGCGCGATGGGCAGGCGTGATCAACGGACCAAGGTCGGTGTCGGGGTCGTGCGGATCGCCAACGACGATCTTGCCCATCAGCTCGCCCACGCCCGCGACGAAGTCGTCGTAGAGCGCTTCCGCGACGATGGCCCTCGTCGCCGCGGTGCAGTCCTGACCCGTGTTGATCAGCGACGCGGCGACGGCGCCGTGGATGGCGGCGTCGAGGTCGGCGTCGTCGAACACCAGGAACGGCGCCTTGCCGCCGAGCTCGAGCTGCGTGCGATGGCCGTGCAGCGCCGCCGCGGACATCACCTTGCGACCGACAGCGGTGGAACCGGTGAACGTCACCAGGTCGACGTCGCGGTGCCCGGCCAGCGCAGTGCCGACGTCGCTTCCAGCGCCCGTCACGACGTTGAACACGCCTGGGGGCAGGCCTGCCTCGCTGGCGAGCCTGGCCAGGGTGAGCGTCGTCAGCGGAGTCACCTCGGCGGGTTTGATCACCACTGCGCAGCCAGCCGCCAACGCGGGCAACACCTTCCACACCGCCATCTGCAACGGGTAGTTCCACGGCGTGATGGTCGCGACGACGCCGATCGCCTCGCGCCTGATGCTCGACGTGTGGTCTGCGGAGTACTCGGCGGTGGCTTTGCCCTCCAGGTGGCGCGCGGCTCCAGCGAAGAAGTCGATGTTGTCCACGCTGCCTGGCACGTCGAACTCGGTCGCAAGGCGAACGGGCTTGCCCGTCTGGCTGACCTCCTCGGCGACCAATGCCTCGGCGTTCTCCCCGGCCAGCTTGGCCAGCTTGGCCAGCACCGTCGCACGCTCGACGGGCGTGGCGGTCGACCATTCAGGCAATGCGCTGCGCGCCGACGCCACCGCCTTGTCGACGTCGTCGGGCGTGGCCAACGTATATTCGGCGACCACCGAAGCCGTCGCCGGGTTGATGACCTGATGCGATCCGCCAGCCGTCTTGACTTCGGCGCCGTCGATCCAACTGCTCGCAATCGTCATGAGTTCAACGCTAGCGGACCACCGAACAGGTCTCTACGGATCTCCGCTTCGAAGCCGTCTCCAACACGCGATTGGACGCACCTGATTCCCGTTCACGACGAATTCCGCAGAAAATACCCCTATGGCGAAGCGCCCGGGGGTGCACCACTATCTTCATGCGCGATGGGCCCTCCAACCCTATCTATGATCGCTTAAGGTCTGTTTGCTGGGGAGGGAGAGTGAGATTCGATGGCGAGGTCATTGCGGTTCGATCCGGCCCAATTGCAGGCGACTGCGGAGTCGTTGAGCAGTCATGCCCATTCGTTCACGGTGACGCACGCGCAGGCGCACTCGCGGGCGACTTCAGTGGCCCTTGGTACCGGCAAAGCGGCCGCGGCATTGCCGACGATGCTCAATGAGTGGCAGAACTCTGCCGTCCAGTTCGCCAGACGCCATATCAAGCACGCGGACGGGCACGCGGCCGCGGCCGCGGCGTACACGAAGACCGATCGTGGCGCTGCCGACGTGATCGAGGCTGCCGGGCTCGACCTGTAGCCGATGGCCCTCACCCTGCAGGAGCTATTGAACTGGCCTCCTGAAATTAGCGACCTCGCCAAGGCCGCACACGACGCCGCTACCAATCACGCCGACTCCGCAGATTTCCTGCGTGCGGCGATGAAGGCGTCGGATTGGGATGGCGAATCGGGCGATACCGCGCGCATGGCAGTGTTCTCAACTGCAGCCGATCACGCCAAGCAGGCCGAGCAGATCAAGCAAGCAGCGTCGCTGATAGAGACTGCACATCAGGAAGCCGACGCGCTCGCCAACAAGGTTAAAAGACCTGCTCAATTTCGCTGCCGAAAATCCGGCGGTGGGGGTGGATACAGCAACCAATGCCGTGACGCCCCCGCCTAGTTACGACTACCTGGACACCGAAGCCCAAACGAAGGTGTCAGAGAAGATCTCGGAGGTCAAGGCCCGCATCGCTGACGCGATCATCGAGGGCGACCGGGTCGACGACGAGTTGGCAAAGGCCATTGCGAAGGCGTCCGGGCTCCCGGAACCAGCGCCGTCCCCGATTACGACGCCGGATCTAGGCCCGCTGCGGCCCGGTGAATCGCGAAACATGGGGCCTGTCGCGGGTACCGGCGCCTATCCACCCGTCGATGGCATCGGGGCAGCCGACCTTGGCGAGGTCATCACACTGCCCGACGGCAAGAAGGTGGCAATACTGGGCGACTCGTACTCAGGCGGCAGGCAGGGCGAGGGCACGCACTACCCGTCCGTAGCAGTGCCAGTCAGTTTCGATTCGCAGGGGAGAGCGCACTTCGGGACCCCATTGACTGGGCCAGACGGCAGCAATGTGCTGTTCCCTTTGCCAAAAGCAGCGCGCGATGCAGGCGCCAATAACTCCCTGCCGGCGGGCAGCATCACCGTCGGCAAAGACACATACATGATGGTCGTCGGTACCAACACCGATAAGGGCTTGGCACCCGTAGGCGGCTCCTGGATGGTCAAGGTGACCAACGACCCGGCAGCCGGCTGGCAGCCCGTCCAGGACAGCTACCGACCGTGGAGCTCGATCGCGAATCCGAACGCCGCTCCGGGGCAGCCCCCATTGATCAGCGATCCACGGGCGGCGCCGACGCAGATCAGTGGGTACCAGGGCAGCGACGGAAAGGTCTACATCGCCGCAGACGGCTTCGACCGCCAACAAGGAGTCTCGATGTATCGCGTCGACCCAAGCCAGGTCGGTCATCCCGATCAATGGCAGCCCTGGAACGGACAGAGCTTCGGTCCGCATGGACAGGTAGCTCCAGCCATCAGCGCTGGCAACTTCGGAGAGATCAGCTTTCGGGAAGTTGATGGCAGACCGGTGTTGTCTGGCTTCAACGCCGACAGCGGAGCCACAGAAGTACGTGTCGGAACTGGTCTGCCGACGAGCTCTTCGACACAGCGCCAACTACTGTCGTCGCCCCCGGGGGGAGCTGGGACCAGCCAATTCCGGGGCAGTACCCACAGAACTACGGCGGCTACATCTTGCCGGGCTCGACACTGAACAACCTGGGGATCCTCGTCAGCCAATGGAATACCAACACCGGCCATCCTTACGTTGTCGAGCAGTTTCAGGTCAATCCGAACCGATGATGGCTGCTAACGCGTCCACCGTCCGTACCGATAGGAAAATATGATCGCAAAGGCCCTTGCTGTCGCAACCGTGATTGCTGGCGTTGCTGCGCTCAGCGGTGCCACCTCGTCTGCGAGTCCGCCCGCGTTTCCGGATCTGAGCGGCTACACACCCGTCGACGTCGTCGACTACCGAATAGACACCACCACCCCGGGTCATCCGAGTTCGGGCACTTACTTCATCACACCTGATCACGTGGTCTGCAACTTCAGCACACTCCAACCGCAGTGCCGAGGCAACAACTTTCCAGCGGTTCCTCCAGCCGCGTCCGATCCCGCAAGAGGGCTCAATCGGGCAAATTGGATCGGCACGGTGACGGGCCTGAAGCAGACGAACGAAGGAAGTCCACCGGATGTGTTCAACGGCCAGCCCATCAAGACACTGCCGCCGCTGCATTCGATCAGCGTCGGGGGCGCCGTTTGCGGTGTGGACGACAAGGGCACCACCGCCTGTGAGGACTCACAGGGGCGCGGATTCGTGCTCTCCCCACAGGGTTCAGGCTGGATGCCAAACGTATAGCGCGGAGAGACACTTGAAGGGCCGGTGCCTGCTCCAAACCGACTAAGGCCAGCACGACCCGCAATACTGAACTGCGCTGGCCTGCCGCCCGCCCGTCCCGAACTATGGCTGACCAATCCATCCGTCGCTCATGGTGTCCTCGGATCCTTCGGTTCCTGTCAGTACCCGCAGAATTACGGGGCTATGGTCTGCCTGGCACCCATCGTGACAAACTCGGCGTTTTGGTCAGCCAGTTGAACTTGAACACGGGCAATCCTTACGTCGTCGAGCAGTTCCAAGTGAATGCCAACCGCTGATGAAGCGATCGCTGCATACGACGAAAGGACAACCGGTAATCGCCAAGACGACGATCGCCGGCGCCATCACCGTAGGCGTCGCTGCAGTCTGTGTCACGCCTGCTCACGCAGATCCGCCCAGGTTCCCCGACCTCGGCGGTTACATGCCGGTCAATGCGGCCGACTACACCATCGACACGACCAGTCCGGGCATACCGTCCAATTCCGTCGTCTTCCTCACGCCGGACGGCATCGTATGCAATTTCGTCATCGACCAAGCGCAGTGCACGGGTAACAATTTTCCAGCAGTGCCGCCGGTCGCCACTGATCCCGCCAAAGGTCTCAACGGCGCGAATTGGATCGGAACGTCGACCGGACTAAAGAAGACCGGCAATCCAACCATCACCGGTAATTCTTATCGCGGTGAGCCGATCAAGACGCTCCCCCCGTTCCACTCCATTGCCTTCAACGGCATGATTTGCGGAGTCGACGATGCTCGAGTCACCGCGTGCAAGGACTCCCAAGGGCGGGGATTCATCTTGTCGCCGGCATGGTCGGGTTGGTTGCCCAAGGTGTGACAAGCATGATCGCCAGCCACAAGGATTGGGTTGGCTGCCCAAGGTCTGGGGCGTGATGACACTTCCTGGGCCAGTGCCGAAAACCGCGTAGCCTCTTTTTCAGCACAGGACGTGTCAGCCACACGACCGCTCTCGCAAAGCTACGCATTACCTCACTCGTCAATACCCCTTACGAGCGATTTCATGGTTATGGTTGCCCCTGACGACGGATTCCGTGCACAATCTTCTGCATGGCTGACAGCGATGGACATCAGGCCATCTCGCTACGGATCAGCCACTCGCGACCCGGCGCGGCGTTCCAGCTCGATGAACTGTCCAAGGCGATCATCGACAAGCTGCAGCAAGATGGCAGGCGATCGTACGCCGGCATCGGCAAGGCCGTCGGGCTGTCCGAGGCGGCCGTACGGCAGCGAGTTCAGCGAATGGTCGACGCGGGCGTCATGCAGATCGTCGCCGTCACCGATCCCATGCAGTTGGGCTTCGCTCGCCAGGCCATGATCGGCATCCGTTGCACTGGCGACACCACGAAGGTCGCCGAGATGCTCGCCGCCATCGAGTCGGTCGACTACGTGGTGCTCACGGCCGGCTCATTCGACGCCATCTGCGAGGTCGTCTGCGAGGACGACGGCGACCTACTCGACCTGCTCAACACCAAAATTCGTTCCGTCCCAGGGGTGATATCCACCGAGACTTTGGTTTATCTGAAACTAGTTAAGCAGCAATACAATTGGGGTACGAGATGACAGCAACCGATATCGAAGAAAGCACGACCACCGACCTAACCGCCAAGGCCAACCGCCACCTGTGGGGACACTTCGCCCGCCACGGCGACGGCATCGTCCCGCCGATCATCACCCGCGGCGAGGGCGTCCACATCTTCGACGACAAGGGCAAGCAGTACATCGACGGATTGTCCGGACTCTTCGTCGTTCAGGTTGGGCACGGCCGCAGGGAGCTCGCACAGGCGGCCGCCAAGCAGGCCGAGAAACTGGCCTTCTTCCCGCTGTGGTCGTATGCCACGCCGCCCGCGATAGAGCTCGCGGAACGCCTCGCGGGCTATGCGCCCGGCGATCTGAATCGCGTCTTCTTCACCACCGGCGGCGGCGAGGCCGTCGAGAGCGCGTGGAAGTTGGCCAAGCAGTACTTCAAGGTGATCGGCAAGCCTGGCAAATACAAGGTGATATCTCGGTCCATCGCCTATCACGGCACGCCGCAGGGCGCGCTCGCCATCACCGGCATCCCGGCGTTCAAGGCACCGTTCGATCCGCCGACTCCCGGCGGTTTCCGGGTGCCCAACACCAACTTCTACCGGGCTCCCGAGCAGTTCAGCACCGACCCAAAGGCGTTCGGTCGTTACTGCGCCGATCGCATCGCGGAGGCCATCGAGTTCGAAGGCCCCGACACCGTCGCTGCGGTCTTCCTAGAGCCCGTGCAGAATGCGGGCGGATGCTTCCCGCCGCCGCCAGGGTACTTCGAGCGGGTGCGCGAGATCTGCGACGAGTACGACGTGTTGCTGGTGTCCGACGAGGTGATCTGCGCCTACGGCCGGATCGGATCGATGTTCGCCTGCAACGACTTTGGCTACGTCCCCGACATCATCACCTGCGCGAAGGGGTTGACCTCGGGCTACTCGCCCATCGGCGCGATGATCGCCAGCGACAAGCTGTTCGAGCCGTTCAACGACGGCTCGACCGTCTTCGGGCACGGTTATACCTTCGGCGGGCATCCGGTGTCCTCGGCGGTGGCGCTGGCCAACCTCGACATCTTCGAGCGCGAGGGCATCAACGCCCACGTCAAGGAGAACGCGCCTGCGTTCCGTGCGACGCTCGAGAAGCTGTACGACCTGCCGATCGTTGGCGACGTGCGTGGCGAGGGCTTCTTCTACGGCATCGAGTTGGTGAAGGACAAGGCCACCAAGGAGACGTTCAACGACGAGGAGTCCGAACGGCTGCTGCGCGGCTTTCTGACACCGGCGCTGTGGGAAGCGGGCCTCTACTGCCGCGCCGACGATCGCGGCGACCCAGTCGTTCAGCTGGCTCCACCGCTGATCTGCGGTCAGAAGGAGTTCGACGCGATCTACGACATCCTCAACGGCGTGTTGGGCGAAGCCAGCCAGCGGATGTAGTTGCGGCGTTAGGGTCGGCGGCGTGCCAAGCAAGCCGCCGATCCACCCCATTCGCTGGACACCACCGCCCATTGATCCGCTGCCCGACCTACCTGCCAAGCCGGTAACGGTCGTGCCGGTCGGCGGCGACGGGCCGGAGGACATCGTCGTCGACGCCAACGGCAACCTCTGGACGGGCTTACTCGACGGGCGGATCGTGCGGCTCGCGCCCGACGGTGGCGACCCCGTCGTCGTCGCCAACACGGGTGGGCGGCCGCTCGGGTTGCACGTCGCACGCGACGGCCGGGTGTTGGTGTGCGACAGCCACCGCGGCCTGCTCGCGTTGGATCCCGCTAGCGGTGCGCTCGACGTGCTCGTCGAGTCCATTGATGGCCGCAAGATGAAGTTCTGCTCGAATGTCACCGAAACATCGGACGGGACAATCTATTTCACGGAGTCGACCAGCGCCTTCACCTTCGAGCACTTTCTCGGGGCGGTGTTGGAGGCACGTGGCCGCGGGGGCCTGTTCCGGCTCGCGGCCGATGGCACCGTCACGACCCTGGCCGACGGGTTGTACTTCGCCAACGGAGTCAGCGTGACCGCGGACGGGTCGGCCCTCGTCTTCGCCGAGACCGTCGCGCGCAGGCTGTCGAAATACTGGCTGACCGGTCCGCAGGCCGGAACGGTGACGCCGCTGGCGGTCAACCTGCCTGCCATGCCGGACAACATCTCGACGGGCCCCGACGGACGAATCTGGGTCGCTATGGTCACCGCGGCGAATCCAAGGGCCGAGGCGTTGATGACGAAGGCGCCGTGGATCCGCCAAGTGATCTGGCGGCTACCCGCGCGACTGCAGCCAAAGATCGAGCCCGAGATCTGGGTGGTCGCATTCGACCCCGACAGCGGCGAGGCCGTCGACGGCATCAAGACCAAGCGTGCCGACTTCGGCGGCGTCACCGGCGTCGTCGAATCGTCGGGCAAGGTGTGGATGTCGACGATCGAGTTCCCCGCGATCGCCTACTTCGAGCTCTCCTGACGCCGCATCGGTTCACGCCCAACGTGCAAGGAGGGCGCTTTGCGGGTCGAGAAGTCGCAACCACCGCACGTTCGGCTTCCGCGTATCCAGGCGCCGAACCTCATCAATCGCACTAGTCACACTGGCAACAGCGTGGCTACCCGGGAATCACCCGGCGATCTCCTAACCTTCTCTCACGATGGCTACCTTCGGACCCTTGCGCCGCGCCGCAGCGCTGACCGCCTCCGCGCTGCTTCTGACCGCGCCCGCGCTGATCAGCCTGCCCGTCGCATCGGCAGATCCCGACGCGCCACTCGACGCCAACGTATGCCCGTACAAGCAGGCAACTCCCCCCGCCGTCGACTCGTCGGAGGTACCGACCGCAGGCGACCCGCCCCAGCCTCTGCCCGTGCCAGCCAGCGCGGTCGGCGGCGACGCGCTCGCGGGTTGCGGCGTCGTCGTCGCTCCCGACACCCCGCCGCTTCCCGACGACGTCTCCGCCGACGCGTGGCTGATCGCCGACCTCGATACCGGTGACGTCATCGCGGCGAAGGATCCGCACGGCAGGCACCGCCCGGCCAGCGTGATCAAGGTTCTCGTGGCCATGCAGTCGATCGCGGATCTGCCGATCAACAGGCAGGTCGTCGGAACCGTCGACGACGCGCGGGCCGAGGGCACCCGCGTTGGCGTCGCCCCCGGCGGCGTCTACACCGTCAACGACCTCCTGCACGGCCTCCTCATGCACTCCGGCAACGACGCGGCGCATGCATTGGCCGCCCAACTCGGCGGCATGGATCCGGCTCTCGCGAAGATCAACGACCTCGCGTACAGGCTCGGGGGGCGGGACACCCGCGCCGCCACACCATCGGGTCTTGACGGTCCTGGCATGAGCACGTCTGCCTACGACCTCGGGCTGTTCTACCGCTACGCGTGGCAGAACCCGACGTTCGCCGGAATCGTCTCGACGCAGAAATACGACTTTCCTGGCCACCGCGCGAACCCCGACGTGCCCGACGACGTCGACCACCCCGGCTACGAGTTGGAGAACGACAACCAGTTGCTCTACAACTACCCAGGCGCGCTTGGCGGCAAGACGGGATACACGGACGACGCGGGTCAGACCTTCGTAGGCGCCGCGAACCGCGACGGTCGCCGCTTGGTGGCGATCATGCTGCACGGCACCCGATTGCCGATTGCACCGTGGGAGCAGGCCGCTCACCTGCTCGACTACGGATTCGCGACGGCCCCGGGCACGAAGGTCGGGACGCTCGTCGAGCCCGATCCCTCGCTCACCACGCCAAAGGTGGATCCTGCCGCCAATCCGGTTGCTGCCCAAGCCGATACGGCCCTGCCCGAAGCGGATGCGATGCCGATCCGGGTTGGCGTCGGGGTGATCGGCTCGATCGTCGTGTTCGGGCTCATCATGGGCGCACGGTCACTCAACCGCCGACCTCAACTCGAATCGTCGAGCCGCCGCTAGGCCGGCGGGTTAGCGTCGGAACAGCCGCGAAAGCCCTAGGGCGCCAAAGGCTCCCACAGCTACCGCCGCGACGGCGCCCCCCACGCCCAAGCCTTCGTGCACCTCGAGGCGCGTCGTGATCTCGGCGGGCGCGGGCGGGGCGATGGGCTCCTCGACCACGTTGTCCTTCGACGTCGCTGCCCATGCCGTTGCGAAGAGGATCAATCGCGCGGTGATGTACGCGAACACCATGATGCCAAGGACCGACCCGAAGGTGGCGCCGACGGGTCCGGTCAATATCGACTTCAGGTAGATCGACGCCACCTGCTTGAAGATCTCGAAACCGACGGCGGCGAGCAGACCTGCTCGCACTGAACTGCGAAAGCTCACCGACGCGCGTGGCAGCCGGGCGATCATCCAAGTGAACAGCAGCCAAGAGACGAGCAGCGAAAGCACGAGCGAGACCACGCGCAAGATCAACGACATTCCCGAAAATTCTGGTATGCCAATCCAATCCAGCACCTTGGTCATCAGCGACGAGCTTCCGAGTGCGGTCAGTGCGATGGTGAGGGCCAACGCGAGGAACGTCGAAAGCAGTGCGACCAGGTCCGAAATCTTGGTCACCACGAAGTTGCGGGGCTCGGGGCGCTGCTCCCACATCGCGCTCAGCGCCTCACGCAAATTCGACATCCAACCCAGCCCCGCCCAGGCCGCAGTCGCCAACCCGATGAGACCCACCGACGTGCTGGAGGCGATCGCCTTGTCCATCAACTCGATGACCTGCTTGCCGAGGTCACCGCTGAGGGCCGACTTGACGTGCACCTCGATCTCGGCGAGGAGTTCGGGGCTCCGAGACAGGACGATTCCGGCGACGGCGAAGGCGACCATGATCAACGGGAACATCGCGAAAACGGTGAAGTAGGTGATACCGGCCGCGAAGAAGTCGCCCCGGCTTTCGGAGTACCGCTCCTGCGCCACCATGATGCGGTTGAACCACGGAAACCGGGTGCGCAATCGGTCCATGAAGCCCGGTTTGGCCGGTTCGGTCACGCCGGCCTCCTGGTGTTAGGAACGCTTGTGCAAGAACCCTAAACGGTCGTATACCCGCTGCAATGTCTTAGCAGACGTGTCGCTTGCCCGCTCGGCTCCGGCGGCGAGCACGGCCTCCAGTTCGGTCGGATCGGCCAGCATCTCGTCGACCCTCGCCTTGATCGGAGTGACGAACTCGACGACCGCGTCAGCGGTGTCCTTCTTGAGGTCGCCGTACCCGCGGCCGGCGTAGCCGTCGACCAGCTTGTCGACGTCGGTGCCCGTGATGGCCGATTGGATGGTCAAGAGATTGGACACGCCCGCCTTGGCCTGCAGGTCGAAGCGAATCTCGCGCTCGCTGTCGGTGACTGCCGAACGGATCTTCTTGGCGGTCTTGGCTGGATCGTCGAGCAGGCTGATCAAACCCGCCTCGGTCGCCGCCGACTTGCTCATCTTCGCGGTTGGATCCTGCAGGTCGTAGATCTTCGCAGTCGCCTTCGGGATCATCGGTTCTGGTACGACGAACGTGTCGGGGAACCGCGCATTGAAACGCTGGGCGACGTCGCGCGCCAGCTCGAGATGCTGACGCTGGTCCTCGCCCACCGGCACGGCGTTCGTGTCGTAGAGCAGCACGTCGGCGGCCATCAGCACCGGGTAGGTGAACAGGCCGACCGTGGTGGCGTCGGCACCTTCCCTCTGCGACTTGTCCTTGAACTGGGTCATCCGCGATGCCTGGCCGAAGCCGGTGAAACAGCCCAGCACCCAAGCCAATTCGGCGTGGGCGGGCACGTGGCTCTGCACGAACACCGTCGCGCGAGCAGGATCGACGCCGAGGGCGAGGTACTGCGCGGCGGTGATCAGTGTCCGCTGCCGAAGGGTGGCGGGATCCTGCGGGATGGTGATCGCGTGCAAGTCGACGACGCAGAAGTAGGCGTCGAACTCGTTCTGTAGGGCCACCCACTGCTGCACCGCGCCCAACGCGTTGCCGAGATGCAGGGAGTCGGACGTGGGCTGCACGCCGGAGAAGACGACGCGATCGTTCTTGATGCTCATGATGCGGTCAATACTTTCACGACGCGTCGAGCGATTTAACCGAGGCATGGCGAGGTCGGCTCATCCGAATTCGCGAGGCGTCAACCGTCGCAGCGCCTTCAGGAACACGCGTCGCTCCTCGGCACCGAGCTCGCCGAGCCAACGTTCCTCGCCGCGCTGGATCTCGGCTTGCACCGCGTCGCGCACCTCGCGGCCAGCCTCGGTGATCGTCAGGAGTCGGACACGGCGGTCGTCGGGGTCGGGGTGGCGTTCGATGAAACCCTGCTGCTGTAGCTCGTCGAGCGTCGGGATGATGCGGGTCTTGTCAGCACCGATCGCCGCGGCGAGTGCCGCCTGCGTGCGCATGGGCGATTCGTCGAGCGCCGATAGGACGACGTAGCCCCACATCGTCAGGCCGTGCGCGTCGAGCACTGGCAGTTCGGCTGCCACCAGGTCGCGCAGGAGCGGGTGAAGCATCGCCGCGAGGTCGGGTCGACGGGGCGTCTTGGACATCGGGCCATCGTAGGCATTGCATTATCGTGTGCTTACGCCTATCGTACGCGTATGCCTACTAATTCGACGTACTTCCGTCCCCTCCACCGCACTGCCGTGCTCGAGTCGATCGACGTCGTCAACGCAACGACGTTGGCGGACCTGACTCGGCCAACCCCCTGCGCCGGTTGGAACCTCGCCGATCTTCTGGCGCACATGACCGTTCAGCACCGCGGATTCGCCGCCGCCGCAAGGGGATCCGGTGCCGACCCCGAGGTGTGGCAACCGGAGAGCGTCCGCGCGTCCGTGATCGCCGACCCCGCGCGAACCTACGCCGACGCGGCCCGCGACGTGCTGGACGCCTTCGCCGCCGATGGCGTATCAGAGGCGACGTTCGCCCTGCCCGACTTCGGGCCTGGCGCGACGTTCCCCGGCGCCGTTGCCATGGACTTCCACTTCATCGACTACGTCGTACACGGCTGGGACGTCGCCGCGACACTAGGCCTGCCCTACGAATTGCCCGACGAGGTCGCGGCTGCCGTGCTCCCGCTGGCGATGTTCGTACCTGACGGCGAATACCGGTCGACCGATGGCGCGCCGTTCGGGCCAGCCGTCGAGGGTGACGGCGACGACGACCTCGGACGCATCCTGCGGCACCTCGGCCGCCGCCCCGACTGGAATCAGGAGTATTCGACGGTGACGGGTGCGTGGTCGGACCACCGCAACGCGTAGGTCTCGGCGCGCTCGACTCTGGCGGCGACGACCCGGCGCGCGAGTCCGGGGCTCGCCAGCTGGTAGTCGATTCGCCACCCCGCATCGTTGTCGAAAGCCCGCCCCCGCCACGACCACCATGCGTATGGGCCACCCACAGCGCTCGAATGCAGCTCGCGCACCACGTCTACCCAGCCGGTCGCGAGAAGCTCGGCGAGCCATTGCCTTTCACTCGGCAGGAAGCCGGACTTCTTGACGTTGCCCTTCCAGTTCTTGATGTCCCGCTCGTCGCGCGCGATGTTCCAGTCGCCACACACCACGGTGTCTCGCTCCGCATCGAGCAACGCGGCCATCCGGCCCGCCAACTGCGCCATGAATCGCTCCTTCTCGAGCTGCCACGGTGTGTCGGCCTCGCCGGTCTGGACGTAGAGGCTGGCCACCGTCACCCCGTTCGTGTCCACCTCGAGGTAGCGGCCGTGCGTGCCGAATTCCTCGGACTCCATCAACCGCGCCGCCGCGATCGGATGGCGCGACAACACCGCAACGCCGCTGCGCCCCTTGAGGTGTGGTTCGGCCGAGGCAAGGTGCCAGCCGTCGGCCAGCGCCGGGGCGAGCGCCTGCGTCAGTTGTTCGTCGTCGGCCCTGGTCTCCTGCAGGCAGACGACGTCCGCGGTGCTGGCAGCGAGCCACGGGAGCATGCCGAGGTTCTCCGCCGAGCGCTGTTTGACTGCGGCACGGATGCCATTGACGTTGATGGTGCTGACGATCACAAGGCAGAGACGCTAGCCGAGACCGTCACCGTGCATAGCTCCGTCCTTGCGGTACCGCCGGTATCGCCATATGGTCGCCGCATGCTCGAACGCGAACCCATCCATGTCGGCGACGGCGGCGAACCGATCGTCATGCTGCATCCGTTCCTGTGTTCGCAGAACGTGTGGCGAACCGTCGCGGACCAGCTGGCCGACACCGGCCGCTACGAGGTATTCGCCCCGACGATGGTCGGACACCACGGCGGCAAGCGTGCGACGTCGTGGTTCATGGATACCGCTGATCTGGTGGACGACGTCGAACGGCGGATGGACCAACTGGGCTGGCAGACCGCTCACATCGTCGGCAACTCGCTCGGCGGCTGGGTGGCCTTCGAGTTGGAGCGACGCGGACGGGCTCGCACGTTGACGGCGATCGCCCCTGCGGGCGGCTGGGCTCAGCACTCCCCGACCAAGTACGAGACCGTCTTGAAGTTCCTCCTCGGCGGCCCCGCCCTGCTTGCGGCGCGACTGCTCGGCCCTCGCATCGTCGATCTGCCGTTCGCACGCAGGATCGCGACGCTGCCGATTAGCGGCCCCGCCGACGGCCCGAGTCATCCCGACCTCGTCGCCCTCGTCGAGGACGCGACGCACTGCACGGCCTACTTCCAACTGCTCGTCAAGACGCTGCGACTGCCAGGCCTCGGAGCCGAACTGGCCCACGACTCCGTGCCCACCCAGTTGGTGCTCTGCGAGAAGGACCGCGTGTTCCCCAGCCCGCGGGGCACCCAGTACTTCATCCAAAACCTGCCGGACGACGCGACGGTCATTCGGCTCGACGGCCTCGGCCACATCCCGATGCTGGAAGCACCCGGTCGCATCACCGAGTTGATCGCCGACTTCGTCGACGCGCACGCGGCGCCGAAGCGGGAAGCACCGCCCGCCAGCTGAGCGCTAGCTCTTGACGGCGTCCTGCAGCGTGGCGTTGAACGTCTTGCTCGGCCGCATCACGGCCACCGTCTTGTCGGCGTCCGGGTAGTAGTAGCCGCCGATGTCGACCGCAGTGCCCTGCACGGCGTTCAGTTCGGCCACGATGGTGTCCTCGTTCTCCGCCAACGCCTTTGCAAGCGGCGCAAAGTGTTCGGCGAGCTCGGCATCCTCGCTCTGTGCCGCCAGCTCCTGGGCCCAGTACATCGCCAGGTAGAACTGGCTGCCTCGGTTGTCGAGCTCACCGGTCTTGCGCGAAGGACCCTTGTCGTTGTCCAACAGCCTTCCCGTGGCGAGGTCGAGTGTCTTGGCCAACAGCGTGGCGCGCTTGTCCCCGGTCTTGTTGCCAAGGTCGTCCAGGCTGGCACCCAAGGCCAAGAACTCGCCGAGCGAGTCCCACCGCAGGTGGTTCTCCTCCACCAACTGATGCACGTGCTTGGGGGCCGACCCGCCAGCACCGGTCTCGTAGAGGCCGCCGCCCGCCATCAGCGGCACGATCGACAACATCTTCGCGCTGGTGCCCAGCTCGAGGATCGGGAAGAGGTCGGTGAGGTAGTCGCGCAGGATGTTGCCGGTCGCGGCGATGGTGTCCTGGCCGCGCATCGCACGCTCGATCGTGTGCCGCATGGCCCGCTCCTGGGACATGATCGAGATGTCGAGGCCGTCGGTGTCGTGGTCAGCAAGGTACTTGTTGACCAACTTGCGCAATTCGTTCTCGTGCGGACGTTCCTGATCGAGCCAGAACACCACCGGCATGCCGGAAAGCCGCGACCGGTTGACGGCGAGCTTCACCCAGTCCTGGATGGGCGCATCCTTCACGACGGGCATGCGCCAGATGTCGCCCTCTTCGACGTTCTGGGTCAGCAACACCTCGCCCGAGTCGTTGTCGACGATGTCGGCGACACCGTCCTCGGGGATCTCGAACGTCTTGTCGTGGCTGCCGTACTCCTCGGCCTTCTGCGCCATCAGGCCGACGTTGGGAACGGTGCCCATGGTCCTCGGGTCGAATTGGCCGTGCGTCTTGCAGAAGTTGACGATCTCCTGGTAGATGCGGGAGAACGTCGATTCGGGGTTGACCGCCTTGGTGTCCTTGAGCTTGCCGTCGGCGCCGTACATCTTCCCGCCGGCCCGAATCATCGCAGGCATCGACGCGTCCACGATGACGTCGCTTGGCGAGTGAAAGTTCGAGATGCCCTTCGCCGAGTCCACCATCGCCAGCTCTGGGCGATGCTCGTGGCAGGCGTGCAGGTCGCGGATGATCTCTTCGTGTTGTGTCGCGGGCAGCGACTCGATCTTGGCGTAGAGATCAGAGAGGCCGTTGTTCACGTTTACGCCGAGTTCGTCGAACAGCTTCTGATGCTTTGCGAACGCGTCCTTGTAGAACACCTTCACCGCGTGTCCGAAGACGATCGGGTGGCTCACCTTCATCATCGTCGCCTTGACGTGCAGCGAGAACATCACGCCGGTCTCGTAGGCGTCCTGCATCTGCTCTTCGAAGAATTCGCACAACGCCGTGCGGCTCATGAACATGCTGTCGATGACGTCGCCCTCGTCCAGTTTGACTTCGGGCTTGAGCACGATGGTCTCACCGCGCTTGGTCTTGAGCTCCATCCGCACCTTGTGCGGCTTGTCCAAGGTCAGCGACTTCTCGCCATGGTAGAAGTCGCCGCGTTTCATCGTGGCCACGTGCGTGCGCGAGGCCTGCGACCACTCCCCCATGCTGTGCGGGTGCTTGCGGGCGTACTCCTTCACCGCCTTGGGGGCGCGACGATCCGAGTTGCCCTCGCGCAGAACCGGATTCACGGCGCTACCCAGACACTTGCCGTAGCGCTCCTTGATCACCTTCTCCTCGTCGGACTTCGGTTCCCCCGGGTAGTCGGGAAGGTCGTAGCCCTTGGCCTTCAGCTCCTTGATGGCAGCCAACAGCTGCGGCACCGACGCGCTGATGTTCGGCAGCTTGATGATGTTGGTCTCCGGCAGTTGCGTGAGCTTGCCGAGTTCGGCCAGGTTGTCCGGCACGCGCTGGTCCTCGGTGAGGTAGTCGTTGAACTCGGCGAGGATGCGGGCGGCGACGGAGATGTCGCTCGTCTCGACCGTGATCCCTGCCGCTTCTGCGAAGGTACGGATCACCGGCAGGAAGGCGTACGTCGCAAGCAGCGGCGCCTCGTCGGTAAGGGTGTAGATGATGGTCGGCTGCGTGCCACTCATGAGTGTCTCTCTCGGCGTCATGGTCGGTCGGAATCTGTCGCGTCGAATACGAACCTACGCGTACGCCAGAGGTCCCTCAGCGCTACCTGGGTAAGAACGTTCTCTACGCGACGCGCACCCAATAAATGGGGGTATTTGCCCCATGCGCCCACACCTTGCCTGCGGCGACGATCGAAGCGTGGACATCGCCGTCAAGAACAACCCCCTGGCATCGAAACGAGGTCGTGAGTTAGTCTTCGTATCGGTCATGAGTGCCAGCGTCAAGCCCCGGCTTGCTGGCCGGCAACCCTCCAACCGCGGTGGGGTGCCCTGGGTGATGACCAGGTTGAGTAGTCGACTGGGATTTCGCAAGACGGTCGACTTCACGGCAAGCGCGGGTCCGCACGACGGGCCCCCCGAACGAGACAGGGAAACCTGATGGAGGCCCACGTAGTGCAGTTGCAGTCGACCCACCCCCAAGCATGACTCGCGTGCCGCGTGCGGCACCCCCATACCAAAATCAAGGAGCAACACACCCATGACCACCGAAATCGAGGACCCGACGGCCAACTGGACCTTCGAGACCAAGCAGATCCACGCAGGACAGACGCCCGACGTCGCGACCAATGCCCGCGCGCTGCCGATCTACCAGACCACGTCGTACACGTTCAACAGCACCGAACATGCGGCCGCGCTGTTCGGCCTCGCCGAGCCCGGCAACATCTACACGCGCATCATGAACCCCACCCAGGACGTCGTAGAGCAGCGGATCGCCGCTCTCGAAGGTGGCGTCGCGGCGCTGTTCCTCTCGTCGGGTCAGGCCGCGGAGACGTTCGCGATCCTCAACCTGGCCAACGCTGGCGACCACATCGTGTCGAGCCCTCGGCTGTACGGCGGCACCTACAACCTGTTCCACTACACGCTGCCGAAGCTGGGCATCGAGACCACCTTCGTCGAAGATCCCGATGATCTGGACTCGTGGCGGGCCGCGGTACGGCCAAACACGAAGGCCTTCTTCGGCGAGACCATCTCCAATCCCCAAATCGACGTGCTCGACATTCCCGGCGTTGCCGCTGTCGCACACGAGAGCGGCGTGCCACTGATCGTCGACAACACCATCGCGACGCCGTACCTGATCCAGCCCATCGCTCACGGCGCCGACATCGTCGTGCACTCCGCCACCAAGTACCTGGGCGGCCATGGGACGGCGATCGCAGGCGTCATCGTCGACGGTGGCAACTTCGACTGGACCCAGGGCCGTCACCCCGGCTTCACGATTCCGGACCCGAGCTACCACGGCGTGGTGTTCGCCGAGCTCGGCGCGCCCGCGTTCGCGCTGAAGGCCCGCGTTCAACTGCTGCGTGACCTCGGCTCGTCGGGTGCCCCTTTCAACGCGTTCCTCGTGTCGCAGGGCCTAGAGACGCTGAGCCTGCGCATCGAGCGGCACGTGGCGAACGCGCAGAAGGTCGCAGAGTTCCTGGTCGGCCACGACGGAGTGACGTCGGTGAACTACGCCGGGTTGCCGACCTCGCCGTGGTACGAACTCGGAAAGAAGCTGGCGCCCAAGGGAACTGGTGCGGTGCTCGCCTTCGAACTGGAGGGCGGCTTCGCGGCGGGCACGGCCTTCGTCAACGCACTGACGTTGCACAGCCACGTCGCCAACATCGGTGACGTGCGCTCGCTCGTCATCCACCCCGCGTCCACCACGCATGCCCAACTGTCGCCGGAGGAGCAACTCGCCACGGGCGTCACGCCGGGGTTGGTGCGGCTCGCGGTCGGCATCGAGGGGATCGAGGACATCCTCGCCGACCTCGAACAGGGCTTCGCCGCAGCCAAGGCGTTCTCTGGCGTACCGCAGACCGCGGCATCCTTTTGAGGGCGTTGAGATGACGATCCTAGAGAATCGAACCGTGCCGCTGACTGCACTGCCCGCCGAGGACGAGATCGCCATCGTCGACATCGGTCCACTGACGCTGGAGTCCGGCGCGGTGCTCGACGACGTGCACATCGCAGTGCAGCGCTGGGGCGAGCTCTCAGCCGAGCGCGACAACGTCGTCGTCGTACTGCACGCCTTGACGGGCGACTCGCACGTCACCGGCCCTGCGGGTCCCGATCACCCCACTGCGGGCTGGTGGGACGGCGTCGCGGGACCGGGCGCCCCGATCGACACCGACCGTTGGTGCGCCCTCGCCACCAACGTCCTCGGCGGCTGCCGCGGCTCGACGGGGCCGAGTTCGATTGCGCCGGATGGTAAGCCGTGGGGTTCGCGTTTTCCCGCGATCACCGTGCGCGACCAGGTGAATGCCGACCTCGCCGCCCTGGCAACGCTGGGCATCACCCAGGTCGCCGCGGTCGTCGGCGGATCGATGGGTGGTGCACGCGCATTGGAATGGGTGGTCGGGCATCCCGACACCGTCCGCGCCGCACTGGTACTGGCAGTTGGAGCGCGGGCCACTGCAGACCAGATCGGCACCCAGAGCTCGCAAGTGGCGGCCATCAAGGCAGACCCGGATTGGCAGGACGGCGACTACTACGACACCGGGCGCTCACCTGAGACGGGCATCCAGATCGCGCGGCGGTTCGCTCACCTGACCTACCGCGGCGAGGTCGAGTTGGACGATAGGTTCGGCAACGACGCTCAGGGCAACGAGGATCCGACCGTCGGCGGACGCTACGCGGTACAGAGCTACCTCGACCACCAGGGCGCCAAGCTTGCTGCGCGGTTCGACGCCGGTACCTACGTCTCCCTGACAGACGCGCTGAGCAGCCACGACGTCGGGCGCGGAAGGGGCGGCATCGAGGCAGCGCTTCGCGGATGCCAGGTGCCCGTCGTCGTCGGCGGCATAACGTCGGACCGGCTCTATCCGCTGCGGTTGCAGCAGCAGCTGGCCGACCTCTTGCCCGGGTGTTCCGGGCTGAACGTCGTCGACTCGGCGTACGGGCACGACGGGTTTCTCGTCGAGACCGACGCCGTTGGGGAATTGATTCGGCGCACATTGGAGTTCGCATCCAAGTGACCACCGAAGAGACGCGCCAGCGGTCCTTGTCGTTCGGGGAAGAAGCGGCTGCGTACGAACGTGGCCGCCCCTCCTACCCGCCGGAGGCCATCGACTGGCTGCTGCCAAACGGTGCGCGCGACGTCCTCGATCTCGGTGCGGGCACCGGCAAGCTGACGGTTCGCCTGGTCGAGCGCGGGCTCGACGTCATCGCAGTGGACCCCATTCCTGACATGCTCGAGGTGCTCAGGAACTCGCTGCCCGACACTCCCGCCCTACTCGGCACTGCCGAGGAGATCCCGCTGCCCGACGACAGTGTCGACTCCGTGGTGGTGGCTCAGGCATGGCACTGGTTCGATCCCGAGCGGGCGATCAAGGAGGTCGCAAGGGTCCTGCGGCCCGGAGGTCGGGTCGGTCTGGTGTGGAACGTGCGCGACGAGCGACTCGGGTGGGTGAAGGACCTTGGCCGCATCATCGGTCACGAGGACGATCCGGCAGAGCGACGCGACGTGACGCTGCCGCCTCCGTTCGCCGACGTGGAGCGTCACGAGTTCGAGTGGACGAGTTACCTTACGCCGCAAGCCCTCATCGACCTGGTCGCGTCGCGTAGCTACTGCATTACCTCGCCCGCCGAGGTGAAGAGCCGCACGTTGGCACAGGTGCGCGACCTGCTGTCGACGCATCCCGCCTTGGCTCACGCCACCGGCCTTGCGCTGCCCTACGTCACGGTGTGTGTTCGCGCCACGCTGTCCTGAGGCTTCTTCGCCGAACGTGGATTCCCACCACGCACTTTCGATTCTCGTGTAGCGAAAAACCACGTTCGTTGGTGTGCGTATCGCACAAAATGGCCATTTTGGCTACTATGTACATATGGCGACACTGAGCTTCCGCAACAGCGACGGTGAACTGGTCGACGTCCCGACCGTCGCCGCCACCCAATTCAAGAATCAGTTCGGTGCGATCTTCGAACAGGCCACGCTTGGCGGCGCCGTCGCGATCACCAAGCACAACACTCCCAAGGCAGTGCTGATGTCATACGCCGAGTTCGAGTCCTTGACGCGGGCGAGTTCTCCCGTGCTCGACGAGTTGACCGACGAATTCGACGCGCTGCTGGAACGCATGCAGAGGCCGAAGGCCAAGTCGGGCATGGCCGCTGCGTTCGACGCCTCCCCTGAACAGCTCGGGCGCGCAGCTGTGAAGGCAGCCCGTCCCCGTCGCTGAGGCATGGCGTCGTTGACTCCGCGCATCTACGTTCTCGCCGGGGTCAACGGCGCAGGCAAGAGCAGCATCGGCGGTGCGATGATCCGCGCATCGGGAAGTGATTACTACAACCCCGACGAGGCGGCGCGAGCGTTGATCGCCGCCAATCCGGGCCTCGAACAGGTCAAGGCCAACGCAGCGGCGTGGCGGCAAGGCAAGCGATTGTTGGAACGGGCGATCGCCGAGCGACTCGACTTCGCATTCGAGACCACTCTCGGAGGCGGCACGATGACGCAACTGCTCGCCGACGCCGCCGAGGCGGGGTTCGAGGTGCGAATCTTCTACGTCGGCCTGGCCAGTGCCGAACTGCACCTCGACCGAGTGAGCCGACGCGTGCGTGCCGGCGGTCACGACATCCCGGAGGCTGACATTCGACGCCGCTGGCGGCACAGTCGGATGAACCTGGTGAGGTTGCTTCCCGTGCTGACCGAGTTGCGGGTGTACGACAACTCGGCCGACGCCGATCCGATTGCCGGTAATGCACCGCGGCCCACGCTCGTGCTGCATGTCGACCACGGCGAAATCGTTGCACCGCAAGATCTTTCGAAGACGCCGACGTGGGCACGCCCGATCGTCGCGGCAGCGCTCAAGCTCGCCTAGGCGGTCCAAACCAACGCTCCAGCGCCGCAGGCAGCCCCTGGCCCGACACCGAATCGGTCGCCCACGCCACGTAACCGTCCGGCCGCACCAGCATCCCCGAGACGGACGACCCACCGAGGCGTGCCTCGACCAGATCGACGCGATCGTCCCAATCCGCGGCCGATGCGGCGAAGCCACCGCCGGACGAGTCGAGCAGAACTGGCCTGCCTTCGCGCAACAACTCCGCGACCCTGCGGCCGTCGTCGAGCACTAGCTCCGGCACCAGGTAGCCGGACAGCGGATGGGAATCCTGCACGTCGTAGCGCACGTCGGAGCCGGCCAAGAGGTTCGCCATGTGATCACGAACGTCGTGAAACTTCAGCAGCTCGTCGAACAGCGTTCGCAGCGCGCCGACTTCGGGCCCCGGCGCGATCAGCGCCTGCTGCGCGAGCGATTGCATCATCACGCGCTCTCCGACCGGCCTGCGCTCGGACTCGTAGGTGTCGAGCAGTCCCTCGGGCGCCCAGCCCTTGACACGAGCAGCGAGCTTCCAGCCAAGATTGACGGTGTCCTGCAAGCCGAGGTTGAGGCCTGGGCCACCCATCGGGGAGTGGACGTGCGCGGCGTCGCCGAGCAGCAGCACGTTTCCGGCTCGGTAGGTCTCCGCGAGCCTGGTGTTGATTCCGTCCATTCGTCGCATCGCACGCGGACCGGGGCCAACCGGCGGCTGAAGTGGAACATCTACGCCGAGAACGCGTTTGGCGCTCTCGCGCAGCTCGTCGAGACTCATCGGCGGCGGGTCGGCGGGCATTCGGCCGGGTTCAACCGTGCCAAACATGGTTCTTCCCGTGGGATTTCGGAAGAAGATGTATGCGCCGTCGTCGAGTCTGTTGTGCCTGTAGTTCAGCGGGCCGAATCCAGGGATGACATAACGGCCGTCGTCGCCGAGCAGTTCGTCGGGCAAGCTGACGTCGGCCAACCTGCTGACGGTGTTGGACGTGCTACCAAGGAAGTCGATGCCGACGGCCTTGCGGACGAGACTGCGTCCGCCGTCGGCTCCGACCAGGAACGTCGCGTCGAGAGCATAGATTCCATCTGGACCCTCGACCGTCACGCTCACACCGTCGGGCGACTGCGTCAAGCCCGTCACCGCGTGACCCCATCTGACGTCGACGCCGAAGTCACGCGCACGCTTTTCGAGCAATCGAACCAGTCGCGGCTGCTGAATCATCAAGGCATGCATGGGGTTTTCCTCTAGACCGAAGAGGTCGACCTGCATGCCCGCGAAGATCCACTCACGCAATGGCTCGGGCGGACCGTCCGGACCGCCGAGGACTTGATAGAGCCCGCGCATGTCCATCAAGCGAATCACCTGTCCGGCAAGGCCATTGGCCTTCGGCTCATCACTTGGTCCTGGCAATCCATCGAGGACCACTGACCGCACACCCGCCAGCGCGAGCTCGCAGGCGAGCATCAACCCGTTCGGACCTGCGCCCGCAATCACGACGTCCTCAGGCACGGTTCCTCCTCTTCGTCGGTGCGGGGAGGCCGGCCGCAACGTCGGCCAGGCCCTTGCGCAGAATGGCGGTGATGGCCTGCGGCGGATCGGCCGTCGCGTAGACGTCCATCGCGGTCTCCACGACGGCCCGCACGACGGCGGCGACGAGCCGTGGGTACATGTCGGCCTCGGGGTTGGTTCCAGTTCGCTCGGCGATCGCGACCACCCACTCGTCGAACAGCTCCTTGGACAGGGCAGTACGAATTCCGGGTGCTAGCAACAACTTCTGCAGGTCGACCAGCTGCTCGCGGGTGGGCACGTCCTTGCCGATTCCTTCGCTCTCCAACGGTTCCAGTAGGGACTCCGTGATCGCGGACCACGTCGGTTCGTCGGCAGGGCGTGCACGAAGCAGCGCGATGCTCTTGCGGATCCGGTCGACCTGCCGGTAGGCGATGGCCTCGTGCTTGCCTGCGAAGTAGTTCGTGAAGGTGCGCAACGAGACACCCGCCCTGCCTGCGATGTCCTCGCGCGTCACGTTGTCGATGCCCCGCTCGAAGGCCAAGTCCGTCGCGGCGTCGCTCAAGGCCCTGCGCGTGTCGGCCTTCTTGCGTTCTCGCAATCCCGCTGTCACGGTGTGACCTTACCGCAATTATTGCCCAGTAGGCAATATTGCTCGACAGGCAATTTCCGACGCCGCCCCGGAGTACTGTCCGGGTCATGACCCAGGCAGAAGCGTTTCCCCTCCGCATCGTGCAGTGGACCACCGGAAACGTCGGACGCAGGTCGGTACGTGCGATCGCGTCGAACCCCGCCCTTCAACTGGTCGGCTGCTATGCGTGGTCCCCCGACAAGGTCGGCCGCGACGTCGGCGTGCTGTGCGGCATCGAGCCGTTGGGCGTGGCCGCGACCGACGATCTCAGCGCCTTGCTGGCACTCGATCCCGACTGCGTGGTCTACAACCCGATGTGGCCCGACGTCGACGATCTCGTGACGATCCTCGAGGCGGGCGTCAACGTCGTCACGACCGCGGCGTTCATCACCGGCCATCACCTCGGCGAGGGACGGGACCGGATCGCCGCAGCGTGTGAAACCGGCGGAGCCACGATCTTCGGGTCGGGCATCAACCCCGGATTCGCCCAGCTGATGGCCATCGTGTCGGCCACCATCTGCGACCGCATCGACAAGGTCACCGTGACGGAATCAGGCGACAGCACGCTGTACGACTCGCCGACCACCGAGGCTCCAGCCGGCTTCGGTCAACCCATCGACAACCCCGATCTGCAAGCGATGACCGCGGCGGGTACGTCGGTGTTCCGCGACGCCGTGCAACTCCTCGCCGATGGACTCGGCGTCGAACTCGACGACATCCGCTGCAGCGCAGAGTACTCGCAGACCACGGAGGACCTTCACCTGCCCGGCGACTGGACCATCGAAAGGGGTTGTGTGGCAGGCATGGTCGTGCGGTGGCAAGGCTACGTCGGCGAGCGCGACGTCATCGAGATTCGCATGCGCTGGCGCAAGGGCCAGACGCTAGAGCCGGACATCCCGATGGAGCAGATGGGCTACGAGGTCGAGATCAAGGGGCAACCCACGATCACGACCAAGGTGGATTTGCTTCCGCCTGCGGACTTTGCGGCAGAGACGCTGGCGGACTTCATGGTCCTCGGCATGATCGCCACCGCGATGCCTGCCGTCAACGCCATTCCCGCAGTCGTCGCCGCGACGCCAGGAATCGCGACCTACAACGACATTCCACTCACCGCGCCACGCGGATTCCTCAGCGGCGGTTGAACATCAACCTTCGTGGCGACGAGCCGCCGGCTCCGCCGTTACGATGATGCGATGGCCACGTTGGAGGACCTGGAAGCGCGTGTCGCTGCGCTAAGGCTTCCCACGCCGACTTGGCTGCTGTCAACGCATTGGGCGCCAACCAGCGCGAACATGCCTTGGGACTCGCCGACGTGAAAGGTGACGTGGCGGAGTTGAAAACCGACGTGCTGATCTTCGCCAAGAAACCCGCGCGCGCTTTCGGTCGATCGATGAGCAGCTCACGGACATCAAGGATCTGATCATCGGCTGCAACGGGGCTAGCTAGTCCCCAAAGGGTCGATGGTCCACGCGATGTAGAGCATGGCGGCGCTCACGCTCGCAGTAGTCGCGAAGTCGATTGCCCTGCTGCGCACCACCAACAACCCTGCGCGATCCTCGGTCAAGGCGAGTCGCATCGCAGCCGCCACCCCGACGCCGATCGCCAAGACCAATGCACCGCGGCGCCAGTAACCCGTGACGACGAGGCCGAACGCCGCCACGATGAACAGCCCGACCGAGACTATCGGCCACTGTCGGACGAAGACCTTGTGCGCGAATTCCCTTGGCGTCAAGACGCTTTGGCCTCCTCTAGCTCGACCACATTCGTCAAGAGAAACGCACGCGTGAGCGGGCCGACCCCGCCAGGATTCGGCGAGACGTGACCTGCCACGTCCCACACGCTGGGATGGACGTCGCCAACGAGCTTTCCGTCCGCATCCCGACTAACCCCGACGTCGACGACGGCGGCGCCGGGCTTGACCATGTCAGCCGTCACCATGTGCGGCACACCCACCGCGGCGATGACGATGTCGGCCTGCCGCACTAGGGCAGGCAGGTCGCGAGTCCCCGTGTGGCACAACGTCGCCGTCGCGTTCTCGGACCGACGGGTCAGCAGCAGGCCCATCGGCCTGCCGACGGTGACGCCGCGTCCGATCACGACCACGTGCGCCCCCGCGATCGGCACGTCGTACCGACGCAGCAGATGCACGATGCCGCGCGGCGTACACGGCAGCGGGGCGGGCTCGTTCAGCACCAGCCTCCCGAGGTTGGTCGGATGCAGGCCGTCCGCGTCCTTGCCGGGGTCGACGCGTTCGAGCGCAGCATTCTCGTCGAGGTGCTTCGGCAGCGGCAGCTGGACGATGTAGCCGGTGCATTCGGGATTCGCGTTGAGCTCGTCGATGGTGTCGTCGAGCTGCGCCTGGCTGATGCCGGCGGGCAGGTCGCGCCGAATCGAGGTGATCCCGACCTTGGCGCAGTCGGCGTGCTTGCCGCGCACGTATGCCTGCGAACCAGGGTCGTCGCCGACGAGGATCGTGCCGAGCCCAGGGGTTCGGCCTGCTGCGGTCAGCTTCGCGACACGTTCGCTCAGGTCGGTGAAGATCTCGTCGCGCGTGGCCTTGCCGTCCAGAGTGATCGCTCCCACGTGAGCTTCTCCCGTCGCTTCGCTCGCCCCGGCAGCCATTCTGGCATTCCCCCCTAGGGCGGCCTTCGTTGACACCGTCCCCACCGACGTGTTGGGCTGCCGCAATGGACAGCCCTCCAAATGTGTTCAGTCCGGCCAAGCTCGGCCCGGTCACCCTGCGCAACCGCATCATCAAGGCGGCGACCTTCGAGGCGGCCACGCCAGAAGCGCTGGTGACCGATGATCTGATCACCTATCACCGGCTGCCAGCCGCCGGTGGGCTCGGCATGACGACCGTCGCCTACCTCGCCGTCTCCCCTGGCGGCCGAACCCAGGGCAAGCAGATTTGGATGCGACCGGAGGCCGTCGAGGGGCTGTGCAGGTTGACTGAGGCCATTCACGCCGAGGGCGCGGCGATCAGCGCGCAGATCGCCCACGCGGGCCCAGTCGCAGATGCCAAGTCGAACGGCGCCGAGGCGCTCGCCCCGATGACGCACAAGCTGTTCAGGGCAGCCACCGCCGACGATATCGCCGAGATCGTCGCAGGCCATGCCACGGCCGCGCGCTTCGCGATCGACTCCGGTTTCGACGCCGTCGAGGTCCACCTCGGCCACAACTACTTCTGCAGCGCCTTTCTCAGCCCGCTATTGAATAGGCGCGACGACGAGTTCGGCGGCTCGCTGGAGAATCGCGCGAAGGTGGCGCGGCGGGTCGTGGAGGCTGTGCGTCGGGTGGTCGACGAGCACGGCGGCGGTCGAATCGCCGTCACCGCGAAGCTCAACATGGCCGATGGCGTCGACGGAGGCATCACCGTCGAGGAGTCGCTGCAAACGGCCAAGTGGTTGCAGGACGACGGCTGCCTCGATGCGATCGAGCTGACCGCGGGCAGCTCGCTGGTCAACCCGATGTACATGTTCCGCGGCGGCGCGCCGGGCAAGGACGTCCCCGCCATGGCGAAGATCATGCGCGAATACCCGTTCTACGACGCGTATCTCCTCGACGACGCGCGGCTGTTCCGCGCGGAGCTCACGATGCCGCTGATCCTTCTCGGTGGCATCACCAACCGCGAGACCATGGACCTCGCGATGGCGGAGGGCTTCGAGTTCGTCGCGATGGGTCGCGCCCTTTTGGCCGAACCCGACCTGCTCAACCGGATCAAGGCCGACGGTGATGCGCACACCGTGCAATCGGTCTGCACCCATACCAACGACTGCATGATGACGATCTACAGCCACACCCACTGCGTACTCACGGGCGCGCCTGACAAGTTAGCCGCCGCCGACCTCGGCGGGTAGCGGCGGCGGCAACGGCGTCGTCGGCGTCGGGGTGTCGGGGGCTGCACTCGGCTGCATCGAGGGGGCGGGCGCACCGGTCGCACCGGTCTTTTGACCGCGGTAGTCGATCATCGGTTCGTCGCGAATAACCTGGCTGCCCGACCTGACGACGAGAGCGCTCGACGTGACCGTGTAGGTGATCCCGTCGTTGTCGGCGACGAAACCACCGTCGGCAGCCTTGGCGGGACCGATGAACTTTGCGCCGTCACTGACCCGCACCCCGCGGTACTCGTACTGCCCCGAAGGGTCCTTACAGACCGCCACCCTGGAGCTGGCCGTGCGACCGAACGCGACTGCGACGGCGGGCGAAGTGCATCTCGCGGTCGAGTCGACGAAGCCCTGTTCGTCGGTCGCCGGGTCCGCGACGGCCAAGGGTGCGCTGGCAGCGACGGCCATGCACACCAGCCCGCCGATCACCAGCCTTCTCATGGACCCCATGGTCGCACCCCACGTGCCCGTGGCTAGCGCGTTGACACCGGGACACGCGCACAATCTTCGGCGATCTAGTCGGCCGGCCTATGAATTCGTTGCTGCGCAACGCGATGGCGGTACACGATTGCGAAGCGCAACGTCGGACAGAGGTCGCCTCGTTGCGCGGCACAATCGATAGGTGCGTGCCGCTGGCTCAATCCCGCTCAGGCGTGGCGCGCTGCCTCCTGGACCAGCTGCACGCGCGAGCTCAGGTTGAGCTTCGTGTAGACGTGCGTCAGGTGGGTCTGCACGGTGCGCGGCGACACGAACAGCCGCGCGGCGATGTCGTTGTTGGTCAGGCCATCTATGACCAGTGCGACCACGTCCCGCTCTGCTGGCGTCAGCGATTCCCATCCATCGGTGGGCCTCCTTCGCTCACCGCGGCCTCGCTGGGCGTAGGCGATTGCGTCCTCGACCGACAGTTTGAATCCCTCTGTCCATGCCGCGTCAAATGCCTCTCCTCCCATGGTATTTCGGAGAGCCTCGACGGCGGCATCGAAGTCAGCGTCGAATATCGCGAGCCGTGCTTCCCCGGTAGTTCCCCTGACGGCAGCAGCCGCGCCAAGCAGACGGGCCGCGCTCTGCTGGTTGCCACCGACCGACGCGACGCGGGCAAGACATTCGAGCGCGTCCGGCAGCCTCAGGCACGACTTGGTGGCCACGTGAATTCCCAGCGCCTCGTGAGCGTCGCGACCGGCCTGTTGCAGTTCACCCTGAGCGATTGCGACGTAAGCACGCACCGTCAGCGCCATCATCCGGTGCCAGCCCGGCGCGAATTCGAGGACCTCGTCCACCCATTGCCGAGCGGCGGCCAGGTCGCCACACCCCAGCGCAGCCTCTCCCATCGGGACGAGGCTTCGCACGAACACTTCCCTCTGCGGAACCATGTGCCGCAGCGCCTGCTGGCATGCTCGTCTCGCCGCCACTGCGTCGCCGGCGGCGAGCGCGGCGTTGGCAATACTCGCGTACACCGCGTCCTCGTGGAACCCACCCATCCCCATCGACGTCGCAAGGGCGGCACGAGCGGCGACCTCTGACTCCGCAGGAAGGCCACGATAGGCAGACGTTTGGGCCCTCCCAACCGACGCCATCGTCGCCGTGGGAACGTCGCCTGCAGCCAGACTCTCGACCATCACCGAGTCGAATTCGCTTGCCGCATCGGCCAGGTGGCCCTGCATCATCAGGTTGATTCCGACCCACGTCCGGCACTGCCGCGAATACGTCGCATCACCATGCTGCTCGGCGATGTCTCGGCCCTCCTCGGCCGCCTCGAGACCGCCTGCGGGATCACCGGCAACGGACCTAATGAAACCCTGGTAGGACCGAATCTGACACCGATCGGCCCAGCCGCCGCTCTGCCGCAACAAGTCGAGCGCCTCCCCGAAGAACTCCTCGCTGAGCTTCAGGTCGTACAGCGTGGTTCCTGCGCACGCGATCAGGGCGACAGCGGTCAAGCCCGGATCGCCGAGTTCGCGCGCTTTCGCCAACGACTCTTCCGCTCGTGACGCGCTGGCGAGCTCCCCGCCCCACACGGCGAGGATGCAGTCATGTGCCACAGCGCGGACCCAGACCGCGGTGGACACGTCGCCCTCCCGATAATGCGGATCGTCGAATGCGCCGCCAAAGGCCGCCATCCCCTCCCTCATGCGGCCACGGGTCACCCAAAACGCCTGCAACGCCGACACGAGCGCCAACGCCGCTTCGAAGTCGCCAAGCTCGCGACTCCACGTGTAGGCCGCGCGCAAGTTGTCGATGTTGTCGTCAGCCCACACGAGCAACGCTTCGCCATGGCCCTGTGACGACGCGAGCGTTCTTGCAGTCATGGTGAAGTGGTCGCGATGTCGCAACCGCACGGCGTCGGTCTCGCCGGACTCGCCAAGCCTTTCCATCGCGTACTGACGCATGGTCTCTAGCAACCGGTACCGCATTGCGCCCGAGGAGTCTTCGGCGACGACGAGAGACTTGTCGACCAACAGGCTGAGCTGGTCCAGAATCTGGTAACCCTCGAGCTCGGAAGCGCCACCGACGGCTTGCGCTGCCTCGAAGTCGAATCCGCCCATGAACACCCCCAGCCTGCGAAACAGGACGCGCTCGGGTTCGGTGAGCAGCGCGTGCGACCAGTCGACCGACGCACGCAACGTCTGTTGGCGTCGCACGGCCGAACGCGCACCTCCGGTCAACAGGCAGAACCGGTCGTTGAGACTGTCGGCGATCTGGTTGAGCGACAGGGAGCGCACCCGCGCTGCTGCCAGTTCGATTGCAAGCGGCATGCCGTCGAGGCGACGGCAGACGTCCTCGACGACCGCTCGGTTGGCGTCGGTGAGTGCGAAGCCTGGCCGGACGCGGCCTGCGCGATCGACGAACAGCTCGACGGCTTCATCGGCCAACGACAGCGACGGCACCCGGACGGTCACTTCGCCTGCAACGCCGATGGGTTCACGGCTGGTGGTCAGAATCGTCAGACGGTGACACGCGTCGAGTAACTCGATGATCATGTCCCCGCACGCGTCCAGCAGGTGTTCACAATTGTCGAACAGCATCAAGGAGGCGCGATCGCCGACGAATCGAATCACGGTGTCCATCGTCGAACGTCCGGGCTGATCGGGCAGACCGAGAGTTCGCGCGACGGTGGTCGGCACGGCGTCCGGGGTGGCCACGGGGGCGAGGTCGACGTAGTACAACCCGTCATCGAATTCATCTGCTACCTGGGCGATTTCGGTCGCAAGGCGCGTCTTGCCCGCGCCACCTGCACCGCTGAGCGTGACGAGTCGGTTGTCGGTGAGCAGTCGCCGCACGTCATCGATCTGGTTGGCACGGCCGATGAATCGGGTGAGTTGGGCCGGCAAACCAAGCGCGCGAACGGGATTGGCGACCCGTAGCGGAGGGAACTCGTTGTGCAGGTCGGTGTGACACAGTTGCGAGACCCGTTCTGGGCGCGGGAAGTCCCGCAATGGATGCGTCCCCAGATCGGCGAGCCAGGCACCCGCGGGCAGCCGATCCGCGACCAGTTGCTCTGTCACGCCCGACAGCACGGTCTGTCCGCCGTGGGCGAGGTCGCGAAGGCGGGCCGTGCGGTTGATGGTGGGGCCGATGTAGTTGGCTTCGTCGCGCAGCTGCACCTCACCGGTGTGGATGCCGATGCGCAGCCGAACTGGCCTCAGATCGCATCGCTGAATGTCGAGTGCACACGCCACGGCGTCGCTGGCGCGGCCAAATGCGATGACGAAGCTGTCCCCTTCGCCCTGCTCGACTGGACGCACCCCACCGTGGGCGGTCACGGCAGCGTTGACCGCGCCATCGAGTTTCCCGAACGCCGACGTCATCGAGTCCGGCTGGCTCTGCCACAGCCGCGTCGAGCCCTCGACGTCGGCCAGCAGCAGGGTGACCGTCCCGGTCGGTACCAGCTCCGTCACGCCCAATTCGCTCCAGTCCGGCAGCGCTGCGTCTACCCGCACGTCGATTTCGTTCATGCTAGCCAGCCTGCGAAACTGCGGAGCCGCATACATCGGCAGATTTACGTACGTCCCGCTTTTCGCCAGCCCGCTGCGAGATCTACGACCCCCTAAGCGACAAACATGCGCGGTTCTGCCGATGGTTCGACTAGGACGTCGACGAATAGTCGAGTCATGAAAACGGACATACGCACACTGCCGCGGCTGGAATACATGCAGCTTCAGGACCCCGAGGCCGCGCATCGCGTCATCGCGTGCGCGCGCAACGAAGCACCCATCGCCATCGGCGCGCTGGGCCCCGAACTGCTGACCCATGACCTCGTTGGCGCCATGCTGCGCGATCCACGCTTCGCGGTGGCGGGCCGCGCCGCGGTGGAAGCCCAAGGTCTGACGGCTGGACCGTTGTGGCACCGGATCAGCAATCTGATGCTGAACATCGACGGGGATGCACACCACCGGCTGCGTCGGCTGGTGGCGAAGGCATTCACACCTCGCGCCACCGCGCGGCTGGAGTCGTTGATCACGCAGATCATCACGGAGCTAGTGGATTCGGTGACGACCGTAGGACGGTGTGATGTCGTCGCCGACATCACCGAACGGTTTCCGATCCCCATCATCTGCGCGTTGCTCGGCGCGCCTCGCGAAGACTGGAAACTGTTCTCCCAGTGGACGAATGACATCAAGAAGTGGCTCGACTGGAATCTCGCCGACGATGCTCCCGCGATCCTGACCGCTTGGCAGAATCAAGACGCGTACATGACGGACATGATCGCTAACCGCCGCGACGCCCTGACCGACGATCTCATCTCCGAGTTGATCCGCGCCGAGGAGGACGGCGACAAGCTCGACCACGAGGAGCTCCTCCTGCTCACCACGATGCTGCTCGGCGCGGGAACTGACACCACTCGCAATCAGTTGGCCGCAGCCGTCGACGTCTTCTGCGACCACCCCGAACAGTGGGCGCTGCTTGGCCACCATCCCGAACTCGCGAATGGCGCGGTCGACGAAGTGATGCGCTACCGGCCGATCGCCCTCGCGATACCGCGCGTCGCAACCGAAGACGTCGAAATCGCCGGAGTGCTCTTCGAGGCCGGCACCATCGTCTTCGCCAACCTCGCGGCCGCCAACCGGGACCCTGCGGTATTCGACGAACCCGACAGTTTCGACATCACCCGGCGAGAGCCTGGCCCGACCCTGAACTTCGGCGGTGGGTCGCACTACTGCCTGGGATCACATCTCGCGCGCCTCGAGCTCACCAGGGCACTCACCGTCATGTCGGTGCGCATGCCAAACCTGCAACGCACTGGACCAGCACCGTGGCCTTCGATGGCCGGCGTCATCGGACCCCGAACGGTGCCGATCGCCTTCGGGTAGCCAAAAGGCTCGATTGGGTACGTGAAATGGCGTGAACATCAGGCCCGACCAACCTCACACGAGCGCTCGAAACCGATAGAGTTGCTCCCGATGACGCAATCAGGCGCGCCAACCCTAACCGTTCGATACGACGGCTCCACCAGTACCTTTTCGGCTGGCAATGACATCGTGGTCGGCCGAGATCTGCGCGCTGACGTGCGCGTAGCCCACAACTTGGTCTCTCGCGCGCACGTGACGCTGCGCTTCGAACAGGGCCGATGGGTGGCGATCGACAACGGCAGCCTCAACGGCATCTACCTCAACGGTCAGCGCGTACCCTCTGCCGACATCAGCGACGGGACGGGGATCAACCTCGGCAACCCGGATGGACCGAGGGTGACGTTCGAGGTTGGACGGCACCAAGGTTCGGCCGGAACTCCGCCGTCGACGATGGCGGTCCCCATTGCGCCGCCGCCTCGGCAAAGCGGCCCGTTCACCCAGCCACCTCCACCACGGCAATCCGGCGCGCAGTACATACCGGCGCCACGACCGAGTTACCCGGGATCGGGGCCGAGTCCCCGCTATCCGGGGTCGGGCTCGAACCCACAGGCCTACGCGAGCGCGCCGCAGCAGGCCCCGCCCTACGGTTCGCCCGCTCAGACCGGGAACTACCCGGCCACACAACTCGGCCCCGCCGCCCAACGGCACGCACCCCCCAGCGGGCCTGCCCCCCGTCCTGGCGGCGCCGCACCCGTCGGACCCGGCGGATCGATCAGGATTGGTCGTGCCACCGACAACGACATCGTCATTCCCGACGTCCTGGCATCACGGCACCACGCAACGCTGTTCCCTGCCCAGGGCGAGATCCGTGACAACCGCAGCATCAACGGCACGTTCGTCAACGGGTCGAGGGTCGATTCCGCGCGGTTGCGCGAGGGTGACGTCGTCACCATCGGCAACGTCGACCTCGTCTTCGCGGGCGGAACTCTGGCACGTCGCACAGAGGCCGGGGCAGACACGCGTACCGGCGGCCTCGAGGTCTTCGGCGCGACGTTCACCGTGGAGGGCAACAAGACTCTGCTGCACAACATCTCGATGTCTGCGCGGCCAGGGACCCTGACGGCGGTGATCGGACCGTCAGGTGCAGGCAAGTCCACCTTCGCCCGACTGGTCGCCGGATACACGCACCCGTCTAGTGGCAAGGTCGCATTCGAGGGGCACGACGTCCACGCGGAATACGCCTCGCTGCGCTCCCGCATCGGCATGGTCCCTCAGGACGACGTCGTGCACGGTCAGCTGACGGTGCGGCAGGCACTGATGTACGCCGCGGAGCTGCGGTTGCCCCCTGACACCACCAAGTCCGACCGCGAACAGGTCGTCATGAGGGTGCTCGAAGAGCTCGAGATGACCAAGCACCTCGACACACGCGTCGACAAGCTCTCCGGTGGCCAGCGCAAACGCGCATCGGTCGCGCTGGAGCTGCTTACCGGTCCCTCGCTGCTGCTGCTCGACGAGCCCACCTCCGGCCTCGACCCGGCGCTCGACCGTCAGGTCATGTCGATGCTTCGCTCGCTCGCCGATGCGGGCCGCGTGGTCTTGGTCGTCACCCACTCGCTGACCTACCTCGACGTCTGCGACCAGGTGTTGCTGCTCGCCCCCGGCGGCAAGACGGCGTTCTGCGGGCCGCCGAGCCAAATCGGCCCGCAGTTGGGCACCACCAACTGGGCCGACATCTTCGCCACCGTCGCGGGTGATCCCGACGGCGCCAACCGAAAGTTCCTCGAACGCCACGGCCCACCTCCGCCACCGCCACCGGCACAGCAGCCCACGGCGATAGGCGACCCGTCGCATACCAGCCTGGTGCGCCAGTTCTCGACGATCGCGCGAAGACAGATGCGGTTGATCGTCTCGGACCGCGGCTACTTCATCTTCCTGGCGCTGCTCCCGTTCATCATGGGTGCGCTTTCGCTATCGGTTCCGGGTACGACGGGCTTTGGGGTGCCGACCGTCGAGTCACCCAACCAGCCGGGCCAGATCCTGGTGCTGCTGAACATCGGTGCGATCTTCATGGGCACTGCGCTCACGATTCGAGACCTCATCGGTGAACGCCCAATCTTCCGACGCGAGCAAGCCGTCGGATTGTCAACGACTGCATACCTTTTGGCAAAGGTCACCGTCTACAGCATCTTCGCGGTCGTGCAGGCCGGAATCGTCACGGCCATCACGATCATCTTCCTTGGTGCCCCGACGCAGGGCGCGGTCGTCCTCGGCGATTCGAAGACTTCGGCGTCGATCGAACTGTTCATCGGAATCGCCGCGACGACGATCGCAGCCGCCATGGTCGGCTTGGCGCTCTCCGCCCTTGCCAGGTCCAACGAGCAGATCATGCCCCTCTTGGTCGTGGCGATCATGTCGCAGCTGGTGTTCTCCGGCGGCATGATCCCGGTGACCGGCCGCACTGGACTCGATCAGATCGCGTGGCTGACGCCCGCCAGGTGGGGCTACGCCGCATCGGCGTCGACGGTGGATCTGCGGACGTTGGTACCGGGACAGCTCACGCCGCAAGATTCGCACTGGGAGCACACGCCGAAGGCGTGGATCTTCGACATGGCCATGCTCGTCGTGCTGTCGCTCGTCTATGTATCGTTCGTGCGCTTCAAGATTCGGCTGAAGCCGGGTTAAGCAGGCAGGACACCGTCGCCCAGGCCCACGAACTCGTCGAGACCGGATCCGCCGATGGCAAGGTCGTCGTCACGATCGACGCGTCCGCCTAGGATTCGGCAATGGCTTGGTTGAACACGTGGTGGCAGCACGAGATCGTGCACGGCTACAAGGGGCCGCTTCTGCTGAGCTTCATCGCGTTCGTGGTGACCTTCGTGACGACCCGCAGCATCACCCGGCTGATTCGCGACGGCAGGGGGCCGTTCCACGACATCAGCAGCGGTGGCGTCCACATGCACCACTCGACGCCAGGCATCATCCTGCTCATCGCAGGCGGATTCACCGCAGTCGGGGCTCCGCCGCTATCGGTGTGGATCTACCTCGCCGCCGCCCTCGTCGGCATCGGCGCGTCGTTGGTGCTCGACGAGTTCGCGATGATCTTTCGGCTACAGGACGTCTACTGGTCGCAAGAGGGCCAGCTATCGGTCAACGTGGTGACCCTGGCAGGGGCCTGCGTCGGGCTCGCCGCGGCTGGGGTGTCACCGGTCAACGTGAGCGAATTGCCCGGCCCGATGGTGGGCATCCGCGTTGGCGCAGTCGTGTTGCTGCTCTTGCACTTCGGGGTCGTCGCAGTCGCCGCACTGAAGGGCAAGTACCCGACGGCGTTGATCGGCCTCTTCATCGACCCCGTCGCCTTGGTGGCGGCCATCCGAATGGCAAGGCCGACATCGCCGTGGGCGCGATGGCGCTACAGCCCGGCCAAGCTCGAACACGCCAGGCGACGTGCCGCCGCGTTCGACAAGCGATGGGCGCCGATTCGCCAGCACTGGGACGACTTCATCGGCGGGACGCCAACGCAGGCGGATCCGGCTGACGCGGCCGCTCACCCGCAGTAGCTCAGTGGGTCACTCGCCGTGGACGTCGAGCCCGTGCGCTGCGGCGAACGCAAGCGCCTGACCTATGTCGACCTTCGCACCGCGCATCCTTGCCGTCGTCCAGAACGTCGGGTCGACGACCGCTGCGCGCAGGTCGGCTTCGTCGAAGCGCGCGTCCTGCGTCCGCGCTCCACGAAGGTCCGCGCGTTGCAGCTTCGCCTTTCGGAGGTCCGTCTTGACGAGACTGGCCTCTCGCAGGCGGCAGTCCGAAAGGTCGACGGTCCGAAGGTCACAGCCCGCCAGCACGGCGAGCGTGAAGTCGACCTCCACGAAGGTAATGGGACGCATGCGCGTCTCGGTGAACACCGACCCCAACAAACTGCACTGCTTGAAGCTGCTGTGCAACAACGACGTTCGCCTGAAGGTGCAGTTGCGAAATGCGGAGCCCAGATGCTCCGACTCGGCCAGGTCGACGCCTGAGAAGTCGCACTCGGTGAAGACGACGCGCTCGGTGCGCAGCCGGCCGAGGTCGTCGTCGCGGAAGTCGCGACCGACGAACTCGCGGTCAACCCAAACCTCTTCGAACGCAGTCACACTCAGTTGGACGCCGAGCTGAGATTCTTCAGCGCGTATTCGGTGATCGCGATCAGAGCTTCCTTCGTCGAATTCCTGTCGCGCGCATCGACGTTGATTACCGGAACGTGGTCGGCCAGGGACAGCGCCTTGCGAATCTCGTTCACCGGATAGACCGGCGAATTGTCGAATATGTTGACCGCGACGAGAAATGGCAGGCTGCGGGCCTCGAAGAAGTCGACAGCCGCGAAGCTGTCCTGCAGCCGTCGCACGTCGACGAGGATGATCGCGCCGATGGCGCCGCGGACGAGGTCGTCCCACATGAACCAGAACCGCCGCTGGCCGGGCGTGCCGAACAGGTACAGCACCAAGTCGTCGGCAAGCGTGATCCGACCGAAGTCCATCGCGACCGTGGTGGTGTTCTTGTGCGGCGTGGCAGCCAGCTCGTCGACGCCCTGGGACGCGTTGGTCACCAGCGCCTCGGTACGCAGCGGCATGATCTCGGAGACCGTGCCGACGAACGTCGTCTTGCCGACGCCGAAACCACCCGAGATGACGATCTTCGTCGAGGCTGCGTCGTGCCGCGCCGGTCCAGCCGTGCGCACAGTCCGCTCAGAGTGCCCGTAGGCCACGCAGGGTCCTTCCTATCAACTCACGCCGGTCCTCGTAGTCCTCCGTAGCGCCCAGGGTCGCCTGAACCCGCAGAAAGCCTTCGGTCACCAAGTCCCCAATCAGCACTCGGGCCACATTGAGAGGCAACGATAGTCGGGCGGCGATCTCCGCGACCGAAGGATCGCCGACACCCAAGCTCAAGATCTTCGCGCGCACGTCGTTCGCCGGCCACCGGGGGGCGGGACCAGGGGTCACCGTGTTGATCGGCGCCTCCAGCGGCAGGTCGACATGCGAGGCAGTGCGGCCCGAGGTCAGCGTGTAAGGCCGCACCAACTTGGGCTCATCCGGCGGTCCGCCGGCCTCCCACGCACCTCGATTCCCGTCCATGCCCAGCTCACGAATGCTGCGCGGTGCGCCGCGCCGACTGGACCACGGTTCCCACACGCTCGACGAGAATGGCCATCTCATAACCGATCTGGCCGATGTCGCAGGTCTTGGTCGCGAGGACGGCCAGGTTCGATCCGTCTCCGACGCGCATGAGGATCAAGTAGCCGTTCTCCATTTCGACGACCGACTGCAGCACGTACCCACCGTCGAACAGCTGCGACGCCCCAGTGGACAGGCTCGCCAAACCGGATGCCACGGCGGCGAGTTGATCCGCGCGTTCGATCGGTATGTGCTCGCTAGAGGCCATCAGTAGTCCATCGGCCGACACGAGGACCGCATGGGTGGCGCCCGATACCTCACGAGCGAACTTGGACACCAGCCAATCGAGCGAATCACGCTGGGTGGATCGGGTCATTCCTCTTCTGTTCCCCTTGCTTCTCTTGCCTCGGCGCGTCCTGCGCGCACACCGCCGAAGTGGCTACTCATGCTTGCGCGGACGGCATCGGGGTCGCGGTGGAGACCTTGCTTCTGCTCGACGTCGTCCGGCTCGTGTCCCTGACCATGTCCCTCCCCGTTGTGTCCCCCGCCATTGTGCGAACCGCCGTTGCGCTGCCGTGCGCTCGTCGCTTCATCATGACCTGCGTCCGGGAGATCTGCCGCACCCGGAACCAATCGCGCCCCGGGCTCACGGACCGGCAGTCCGCTTTCGGTGTGTTGCGACACCGGCGCCTCCTCGGCCGCCGACGCCACCGACCATCCGTGGTCCCACACTGACTTCCAGTCCAGATCGGTGCTCTGTGCCAGTTCGACCGGATCGTCGATCAGCCACTCGGACAACATCTTGTCGAAGATCGAATTGGTGTCCTCGTCGGGAATCGAGGGACCATTCACGGGCGGCTCCGGGGCTTGGGCCGCAGGCGCGGGCACCGGCGGCGGCGGTGGCGGCGGTGGTGGCGGTGGTTTCGGTGAGGGCGGCGCGAAGGCCGGCGGGGGTGGCGGCACCGGCCCCGGGGACCGGATCGGCAGCACCGCAGGAGGTTCGGGCGCTTGTTCTGGTGGCGGTGGGCGCACGCCGTTGGTCGACCGCAGCGGTGGCGGCGGGTCGTTCACGTGCTGAGGCGAATCGTCCTCGCGCATCTGCCATACGGCCGGACGCAGCACGTCCGCCGTCTTCTCGCCCTCGGCGGGCGGCCCGGCCGTGGGGCCAAACGAGAGCGGTACGCCCGCAATTTCGCTGAAGCCCGGGTTGCGTTGCGGCAGAAGCGAAACGGGCACTTCGGACTGCGCCTTGCGATATTCCTCATAAGGTTCGTCGTCATTGTTGCCGACGACGCCGTACTCGGTGGGATCTTCTGCGAAGGCCAGCGCGTCGGCCGTTTCGCCATAGGGATCGTCGGGAATGCCTTGGCGCCCGTGAATCTCTCGGTCGTGAACGTCGTAGCCCGGTGCCGTGCGCTCCAGCGGTTGTCCGCCCCGCGCCAGCAGCTCCGCCTTGACGTAGATTCCGGCGGTGGTGCCCGAACTCGGCTGTCCGACAACGGTACTGCGCAGCCTGACCACGAGGCCATGCTGACTGGCGAGCCGACCCACCACGAACAAACCCATGTGGCGTGCCGTGAACGGGGTGACTTCGCCGCCGGACTGCAGGCGCGTGTTCGCGACCCGCAGATCGGACTCGGCCATCCCCAGACCCTCGTCGGTGACCTCGATGACCAACCCACCGTGGTCGGTGTGAATCGCCGATACCCGCACCCGCGACGTCGGTGGCGAATAGCGAAGAGCATTGTCGAGCAGCTCGGCAAGCAGATGTACCAGGTCACCGGCGACGGCGCCAACTATCTCGTCGTCAGGAACCGAGTCCGTGATCACCCTCGTATAGTCCTCGACCTCGGAGGCCGCGGCGTTGACAAGAGCCGAAATCGCCACGGGCGCAGCGTGTTCACGCTGCACCCTGGTTCCAGCAAGGACGAGCAGGTTCGCACCGTTGCGTCGCATCCGCGCAGCGAGGTGATCGAGCTGGAAGAGGCTGTCTAGACGCTCGGGATCCTCTTCGTTTTGCTCGAGCCGGTCGATGAGCGACAACTGCTGATCGACCAACGAGCGGCTGCGCCGGGACAGCGTCTCGAACATATCGCTGACCTGCAGCTGAAGGCGCGCCTGTTCGGCTGCAAGCAGCACGGCCTGCTCGTGGAGTTCGTCAACGGCGTGGGCGACCTGACCGACTTCCTCGCTGGTGTACACGGGCACGAGTTGGATGGGCCCGGGATCTCTGCCGGAGCGAACCACCTCGAGCTCACGCACCATGTCCTCGTGTGCGACCTTGAGCGCCCCGTCTCGGAGCCGCCGCAAGGGACGGACCAGTGAGCGCGCGACGAGCAGCACGATCAACACGGCCAAGAGGATCGCGGCACCAACGATGGCCGAGTCGCGGATCGCTTCCTTGCGCTTGTCCGAGGCTTGAGCGTCGACGGCCGACGTCACCGCCGACGTCGTGGTCGCGATGATCTGCTTGGCGATCTTGTTGGTCGTCTCCAGCGATTGGAGCAGGTCGGGATTGCCCACCAGCGGCACGGTCGGGTCCGAGATCATCGCCATCCGCTTGACGAACTCTCCTTGGAGCTGCCGGATCTCCGGTGAGTCGACGCCGAGCACCTGGCTCATCCCGAACAGCGTCGACGGTTCGGTGCCCGCCAGAGTGATCATGGAAGTCCGAAGCTCGGGCTCCGGCAACTCGCCGCCAAGGTTGACCAGCGATTCCTGCATCAACATTTGGCCGCGAGCACCGATGGCCCTGCTTAGTCCGGTGGCATCGGCCTGGATCTTGGCGTCGTCGACGCGAACCGACCCGTTGATCGTGTCCTCGGCCTTGAGCAGGATCGGCGCGTAGGAGGTCACGCGATCGCGCAGGCTGATGCTGTTGGACGTCACCTTGTCCAACAGCGCCTGGCCGTCATCCAGCAGCGACTTGACGCCACTGCCGACGTCCGGCGCGACGTCCGTACTCGTCAAACGCTGCTGCAACTTCTGCTTGCTGCTATCGAAGGCGCTCAGCGCCGCTTGCGGATCACCACCGGTGGAGTTCGCCAGCAGCGCGCCTTCGAGCGCAGCCATGTAATCGTCGATCGCGGGCACCATGTCGGCTCGGTCCGCGGCGAGTCGCAGATCCTGCGCGTCGGTCCAGCCGGAGTAAATGCGCAAGCCACCGAACGCACCAGCCAAGAGCAAGGGCACCAGAACGATCGCAAAGACTTTCCAGCGAACGGGCCAATTGGTCATCGCCCATCTCGATGGCCGTTTGGGCGGCACGGCCGCATAGCTGACGAATTCGTCTTCCGCCGCGTCTTCGACTGGCGGGTCAAAGGCCGTCACAATGGTCCGACCGTGCTACCGGTTGCGGGTCTGCGTTTCATCAATAGTGCGATCGTCATAAGGCTTCCTGCTGCTCTTTGCCCACGATGGGGCAGGCGGTACGCGCCCGGCAATTTGTCGAGTATGACAGCGATGTGCTGGCGTTTCCACAATTCTTACTGAACAGACAGAGTTCGTGACCTGGGCGTTGTCGTCTCGTGTGATATCTGCAGCAAACGTCGGGACGCAATGTAATGCACCTCACTCTGAGTCGTTGGCGTTCCGATCAGAGCTGCCACTGGACGCTTCGAACGGCGGGAAGATCGATTGGGCGGTCATACCAATAGACCTCGAGGGAATTCAGCAGCCCGTCCGCCAGCCAGAGCAGGACTCCGCCGATGGGCACGCCGTCGGCGTCGAGCACGTGACTCGAGACCTCGACGGGGTTGGCCGCGCTGGACCGCGGTAAGTCCTGTCCACGAGGAATGAGGTCGATCGTCCCGCATCCGCAGATACAGCCCCGCTTCGCGAGCAGACCGCGTGTCTGAGCGCGCAGGGCCTCCACACCGGGAAAATCGTGAGCGAGAAACCCCTCCAACAGTTCGACCTCGGCGCGCGTGAGCGGCGTCGGATCGTCGGAGCGCATCAGCTCACAGTAGGTCGGGCCGCCAGGTCGGAAGGATCAAGTGTCTTGTTCAAGGTGATGTTCTACTCGCCGCGCATCGCGCCAAACACTGGCAATGCAATCAGGATGGTCGCCGCCACCGGTTGCGAATTGCACTTGGTGCACCCCCTGGGCTTCGACCTGTCCGAACCAAAGCTGCGGCGGGCGGGGTTGGACTACCACGACTTGGCATCCGTCACCGTGCACGAGGATTTGCCGGCGGCCTGGGATGCGCTGGCCTCCGAGCGAGTCTTCGCCTTCACCGCGCATGCGACGACGTCGTTCGCCGACGTCCACTATCGACAAGGCGACGTGCTCATGTTCGGGCCCGAGCCCACCGGCTTGGACGCCGCAACGCTTGCCGACCCGCACGTCACGTCACAGGTGCGGATTCCGATGTTGGCGGGCCGTCGGTCATTGAACCTGTCGAACGCGGCGGCGGTCGCGGTCTACGAGGCGTGGCGGCAGGTGGGATTCGAGGGTGCGGTGTGAATTACCACGCGTTCCAGTGGCTCAACTGCTCGGCAGGCAGCCGCTTGGCGGGTTTGAAGTCGGTGCCCTTCGTGTAGGCGATTGGGAATAGCCCACCCTGGGCGTACTCGTCGAACGGGATGCCGAGGACGTCGGCGGCCTGCTTCTCGCCGTCGCCGATGAGATGCAACGTCGTCCACGCCGAGCCGAGGCCGCGTGAGCGCAGCGCCAGCATGAAGCTCCATGCGGCGGGGAGCAGCGAGCCCCAATACGACGCGCTCATCCCGGCGGGTGCGCCGTCGGGCCTGCCCTCCAGGCACGGAATCATGAAGACCGGCGCCTTCTCCATATTCAGGTTGAGGTACTTGGCCGAGCTCATCACCGCGTCGATCTGCTGGTCGCGAATGTCACCCCGCTCGGGCTTGGGCATGTCGAGATACGGCGTGGCCGAGGTGCGGTAGATGTCGGCGAGCGCCTTCTTCTTCTCGGGGTCGTCGACGAACACGAATTGCCACCCCTGCGCGTTGGACCCCGTCGGCGCCTGCAACGCCAGTTCGAGGCACTCCATGATCACCTCACGCGGCACCGGCTTTTCGAAGTCGAGGCGCTTGCGGACCGAACGCGTGGTGGTCAGAAGTTCATCGATGGAGAGATCCAGAGTCTTCGAAGTCGTCATAGCCGGACACTACAGTCGCGGCCATGAGTGCTGAACTGACGCAGGAAGTTTCCGATCGCCTCACCTCCGACCACTACGGCTGGTTGACAACCGTGGCGAAATCCGGCCAACCCGTGCCGAAGTTGGTGTGGTTCTACTTCGATGGGTCATCTCTCATCGTTTACTCATTGCCCGATGCCGCCAAGGTAGGGCACGTCAAGCGGCATGGGCTGGTGAGCCTGAACCTCGACTCCGACGGCAGCGGAAGCGGGATCGTGGTCATCGGCGGCGCGGCGACCATCGACGCCGAGGGCGTTGACTGCCGCGACGACGGGCCCTACTGGGCGAAGTACGAGCAGACTGCGGCGAAGTACGGCCTCACCGACACGATGGCGGACTACAGCACCCGCATCAGGATCGGCATCGACAAGGTTTGGACGACGCCGACGGAGGGCTAGCCCTCATCGCAGGTTTGCCGTCCCGGTAGCGGGGTATTGAAAGAGCCACAGGCTACGACCGGATGGAGAACCGCAATGCACGATCGGATGAATGCCAGCTCAGCAAACCGGCGACCTGCGGCCGACGCCCTTGCCAACGTCGCGCTAATCCTCAACGTCTCGGCGTTCATCTCATTTGCCATCTGCTTGGGTGAAATCGGGATCGGCAGCACGGCCACCGTCATCAGCTTGGCGAGCGTGGCAGCGGTGTGCTTCGTTGCGAGCCTGGTGTGTTTCGCGACCGACAATGCCATGAAGCCGCCACCAACTCCGGTGCGCCTGTCGCTATGACCAGAGGGCCTGCCGCGGAACGGCTGCATCCCCGCGAGGTTGCGGTTGGCGACGTAATTCAGGACCCGGAAGGCGGAGGCTGGATCACCGTGACGCGCATAGTGTCAGGATCGGTGACCGCATCGGACGACTCGCAGCGGGTCAGCATTCCATTGTGGAGCTTCTATGGCGACGAGCGGCTCGACGAGGCGATCACGCTGTACTCGGATGACGTCGAGATTGCCCGACGCACCTAGCGTTCAGTCATGGGGGACGTCTGGCGTCTTCGTCAAGAACAGCCATGCGCTGATTACTCCGCCGATCAACGCCGCGAGTTCGGCGGGGACGAGCAGATAGACCCCCCAACTCACTCCGGTGACCGCAAGAATGCCCGCGGCTCCGATCAGGATGACCGTCGTGGCGTTGGGGCCGAATCTATCGAGCAGGCTCGCAATGGGATCGGTGTGGGACACCTTCTCCGCCCGGCGATTCAAGGCAAGCATGGTGACTGCAGCCACGACCGCGATGGCCAGGAGCTCTGCCCCGAGAGCCCAATCCGGCTGTGCCGGAATGGTCATGACGACCGCGACCGACAATGCCAACACGAACAGCGTCAAGGTCTGGGCAGCGCGGCTGCGTAGATCCGGTGCGCGAGAGATGGCGTCAATACGCATGGTCACTGCAACGAACAGCAGCCCCACCAACGCTGCGGCAGCTCCCCCAGTGACGACGTCGAAGTCCGACCATCCCGCCATCGCATCCACGGTCAACTCCCACTTCCTGCGGCGAGCCATGCCGCCTCTTCGCCAGGCGCCGGCAGGACGCGGCCCGCCTCCACTGCGTAATGCGCTGGGCTGCTTTGAAATACGACCATAACCCGGTGTGCGGGAATGCCAGTCACATGAGTGGCCGCACCCGCGATCTCCAAGGCCAAGCGGGTGGCGTCCGCCTCGGGATGTCCATCGCGAACCCAGCCGTTGATGAGCAGCGGAGCGGCGGGCGCGCCGTCGGTGTAGATGCTGTCGGCAGGCAGACCATGAAAGACGACGTTGACATAGGTGCTCGGCACGTGGTTGATGTCGGAGTGGATGCGGGAGATCTCGCCCGCGAGATGGGCCTTGACTTCGGCAGTAAGCGCGGATTCGACTGTGGTGCAGGTGTATACGGGCATTGCCATACTCCTGTGGTCCTCGAGATGGTGGAGCTCGGCGGGGGTGTCGTGCCCCCGCCGAGCTCCGTGGTCACCAGTGCTGGATCTCAGCCGAGATGTGGCAGCTCCGCCTGGGTGTGGACGACGATGACGGTGGGCCCGTCGACGTCCAACGCCAGCTTGAACTCGCTGGCCAGCTCCTCGGTGGTCCTGACGTCGGCGGTACGACACCCGAACCCGGTTGCCAACGAAGCGATGTCCAGTCCGGGCAGGTCGAGTGCGGGAACGTTGGGCGTCTTCTCCAGCAATGCGAACGACTTGAGGACCTCGTAGGCCTCGTTGCGCAGCACCACGAAGACGATCGGCAGGTCGTGCTGAGCGGCCGTCCAGATCGCCTGGATGGAGTACTGGAACGAGCCGTCACCGATGGTGGCGACGATCTTGCGGTCGACTCCGCGCTCGCGATCACCGAGCGCAAGCCCGACGGCGCCTGGAACGCCCCAGCCGATGCCGCCGCTTCCCGTCGCGAAGAAACTGCTCGACCGCGTCGTCGGGATCCACTGAAAGAGTTCGGCCATGGTCGACGTGGACTCCATCACCACTGCCGAGTCCTCGGGATTCACGGTCGCCAACGTGGCGTACACCTCGTCGGCCGTCAGCGCCTCACCGGGCGCCGAAGTGCGGACTGCGCGGTCACGGTTCAACGGCGTCGGGGCTTGCCTACCAACCGGCGTGTCGATCAGGTCGACCAGCTGCTCGAGGCCGACCCGGACATCGCCGACCAGGCTGTCACCGACCGGAGCGACCGATGCGAGGTGGGGATCGACCGTGAGTTGAATCAGCTCGGTGCCCTCCGGCAAGTATTCACCAGGCACGTAGGGGTAGTAGCGGAACACCTGTGCGCCGATCACGATGACGAGGTCGTGGCCGGCCAGCACCTGATTGACCTCGGCGATGGTCATCGGCAACGGACCCTCATACAGCGGGTGATTCTCGGGGAACGAGACCCGATCGGCCAATGCGCTGCCGCGGACGGGTGCCCCCAGCTTCTCGGCGAAGGCGACGCCAGCGTCCCAGCCGCCCGCGCGGTCCACCTCCGGCCCAAGCACTAGCAGGGGCCGCTGTGCCGTGTTGATCCTCTCGGCGAACTCGCGGATTCGCTCGCCGTCTGGAGCGATGCGCTCGCTGATGGTCCGCACCACTGCGGGGCCGAGGGCGGGCTTCTGCCAATCATCGAGCGGAATCGATAGGTAGACAGGGCCTTTCGGCTCCTGCATGGCGACAGCATAGGCCTGCATGAAGGCGGCGGGAACGTCCTCTGCGCGCGCTGGCTCGAACGACCACTTCACCCACGGCTTCGGAAACTCCGTGGCGTTCGGGTTGTTCAGATACGGGTCGATGATGGACATCTCGCGAGTCTGCTGACCGGCGGTGACGATCAGCGGGGTGTTGGCCCGGTAGGCGGCCACCAGGCTGCCCATCGCGTTGCCAGTGCCGGCTGCGGTGTGCAGGTTGACCAGAGCCGGCTTGCCCGTGGCCTGGGCGAACCCGTCTGCCATCGCCAGCGCGGAGGCCTCCTGCAGCGCCAGCACGTAGGTGAAGTCTTCGGGGAAGTCTTGCAAGAACGTCTGCTCCGTCGAGCCGGGGTTTCCGAACACCGTCGTGATCCCTAGCTTGCGGAGCAGATCGTAGGTGACGTCATGGATGGTCCTTGCTTCGGTCATTGGTCTCACCGGTCCTTCTTGGTATGGAATAGATCTCGGTTGGCGAACGGTTGCTCGTTGAGGAATGACTTTGGTCGCTGCACGCGGCGGGGTCATCGCCGTTCGCCTCCATCACTGATGCGGGCAGGCGCCACTTCGCAGTTACCGCTAGCCGGTAGTGAGGCAATCAGCGGAGCGGCGAGCGCGCGCTTACTGTCAGAAGTTCAGGTGTGTCGGCGGGCAGACACGCTCGCTCGCGGGGAGAAGCGGACTACTGGAAGTCCCTCGAGCGCGACCCCACCTTCATGTCGACGGGGCTCATCCGGTCGGCCGCCACGGTGACCGCCCCGCTGGCGTTCTGGACGATGCCCCGAATCACCAGGGCCGACGCGGTCTGCGCCAACCTTCGGTGTCGTGCCCACACCCCTCGCGAGCACATGACGTTGACCATGCCGGTCTCGTCCTCGAGGTTCATGAACGTCACACCCTGCGCCGTCGCTGGCCGCTGTCGATGGGTCACCGCCCCTGCGACGAGCACACGCGTCCCGTCCGGCACCGACAACAGCTGATTCGCGGGGACGACACCCAATTCGTCGAGGTGTTCGCGCAGGAACTGGGTGGGATAGCTGTCCGGTGAGACGCCCGTGGCCCAGACGTCTGCCGCCGTCAACTCGAGTTCGGTCATTCCCGGCAGCGAGGGGACGCGTGAGGACGACCCGACGCCCGGCAGCCGGTCTGGACGCTGAGTCGCGGCCGCCCCCGCGGCCCACAGCCCCTCGCGTCGGGTGATCCCGAAACAGCCGAGCGCGCCAGCAGTGGCCAGCGCCTCGGTCTGCGGGACGGAGAGTTGCACCCGCCCGGCGAGATCGAGCAGAGAAGTGAACGACCCGTTGGCCTTTCGCTCATCGACGATTCGTTCGGCCAACTCGTCGCCGACGTGCCGGACGCTGCCCAGGCCCAACCGCACCGCGTTGCCCACGTCCTCGAGGGTGGGGTGCGCGAGGCTGGCGTTCGCATCCGGGCCGCGCACGACGACCCCGTGTCGACGAGCATCGGCGACCAGGGACTGCGGCGAGTAGAAACCCATCGGTTGCGCCCGAAGCAGCGCCGCGCAGAACACCGCGGGATGGTGCAGCTTGAACCACGACGAGTAGAACACCAGCGACGCAAAGGACAGCGAATGGCTTTCCGGGAAGCCGAAGTTGGCGAAGGCCTCTAGCTTCTCGTAGATCCGGTCCGCCACCGCGCCGGTGATGCCGTGCCGCGAACGCATCCCGTCGTAGAACCTGTCCCTCAACCGCTGCATCTTCTCGGTGGAGCGCTTGGAGCCCATGGCTCTGCGCAGCTGGTCGGCCTCGGCTGCGGAGAAACCGGCGCAATCCACCGCGAGCTGCATGAGCTGCTCCTGAAATAGCGGAACTCCCAACGTCTTCCGCAGCGCCTGCTCCATTGAGGGATGGTCGTAGACGACGGGCTCCTCCCCGTTGCGCCGACGGATGTAGGGGTGCACTGATCCGCCCTGGATGGGCCCTGGTCGAATCAGGGCAACCTCGACCACCAGGTCGTAGAACACCCGCGGCTTCAAGCGAGGCAGGGTGGCCATTTGTGCGCGCGACTCGACCTGAAACACCCCGACCGAGTCGGCGCGCTGCAGCATCTCGTACACGCCCGCCTCGGAGAGGTCGAGCTTCGACAAGTCGACCTCGATGCCCTTGTGCTCGGCGATGAGATCGATAGCGTAGTGCAGCGCCGAGAGCATGCCGAGCCCTAGCAGGTCGAACTTCACCAAACCGATTGCCGCACAGTCGTCCTTGTCCCACTGCAGTACGCTGCGGTTCTCCATCCGCGCCCACTCCACCGGGCACACGTCGGCAATGGGACGGTCGCAGATCACCATGCCGCCGGAGTGGATGCCCATGTGTCGCGGCAAATCCTTGATCTGCAGCGCAAGGTCGATCACCTGCTCGGGGATGTCCTCCACGTCCGGCGAGTCGGCAAGGCCGTTCCACCTGCTGATGTGCTTGCTCCAGGCGTCCTGCTGACCCTGCGAGAAACCGAGCGCACGGGCCATGTCTCGCACCGCGCTGCGGCCCCTGTAGGTGATGACGTTGGCCACCTGCGCGGCGTAGTCACGGCCGTATCGGTCGTAGACGTACTGGATCGCCTTCTCCCGCAAGTCCGATTCGATGTCGATGTCGATGTCGGGTGGCCCGTCACGGGCCGGGGACAGAAATCGCTCGAACAACAGCTCGTTGGCGACCGGGTCGACGTTGGTGACGCCCAACGCGTAACAGACCGCCGAGTTGGCAGCCGATCCCCTGCCCTGAGCCAGGATGCCGTTCTCCTTGCAGAACCGGGTGATGTCGTGAACCACCAGGAAGTAACCTGGAAAGTTAAGCTGGCCAATCACTTTCAGCTCGTGCTCGATCTGCTGATAGGCACGCGGCGCGCGGGCCTGCGGCCCATACCGATTGCGCGCACCCGCCATCACCAGGTGCCGCAGCCAGCTGTCCTCGGTATGGCCGTCCGGCACGGCGAATGGAGGCAACTGCGGCGCGATGAGCGCCAGCCCGAAGGCACACTGCTCGCCGAGGTCGGCAGCCGCGCTCACCGCCTCCGGACAGTGCGAGAACAGCCGCGCCATCTCCTCGCCGGACCGCAGGTGTGACCCACCGAGCGGGGCCAACCAGCCTGCCGCGGCATCCATCGAATTGCGCGCCCGAATGGCACCCATGGCCATCGCCAACCGGCCGCGGGTCGGTTCGGCGAAGTGTGCGGCGGTGGTCGCGACGACGTTCACCCCGAATCGTGGCGCCAGGGCAGCCAGTGCGGCGTTGCGTTCGTCGTCGAGCGGGTGGCCGTGGTGCGTGAGTTCGATGCTCACCCTGTCACGGCCGAACCGATCCACCAGATCGGCTAGCGCTGCTTCGGCGGCATCCGGGCCGCCCGTCGACAGCGCTTGGCGCACATGGCCCTTGCGACAGCCGGTGAGCACGTGCCAGTGCCCGCTCGCCGCCTCGGATAGACGGTCGAAGTCGTACTGCGGCTTGCCCTTCTCGCCACCGGCAAGGTGTGCCGACGAGATCTCCCGTGACAGTCGGCGATACCCCTCGGGGCCGCGAGCAAGCACGAGGAGGTGCGGCCCCGGCGGATCGGGGTCCTCGGTACGTGGCTTGTTGCCAAGTGACAGTTCCGCCCCGAACACCGTCGCGACGTCCAATTCCCTTGCGGCCTCGGCGAACCGGACCACCCCGTAGAGCCCGTCGTGATCGGTCAGCGCGATGGCGCGCAGATCGAGCCGAGCGGCCTCCTCGACGAGTTCCTCCGGCGTGCTGGCGCCGTCGAGGAAGCTGTACGCCGAGTGCGCGTGCAGTTCGGCATAGGGGACCGACGAAGCACGTCGGGTCTCCCCCATCGGTTCATAGCTTCCGCGCTTGCGCGACCATGCCGGGCTGTCACCGCCGTCGGCCTCCGGCTCGGGAAGGCGTGACCCCGCGCGGCGTGGCTTGCCGGTGAGGACGCGCTCCATCTCGCCCCAGCTCGGCGGTCCGTTGTGCCAACCCATCCTCTCACACTAGTCGAACATGCATTCGAATGATGAGGTGGACTTCGATTTGCCTCGACGAAATCCGAACCAGCTGCCTTAACATTTCATCGTGCTCGAGCGCTGGCCGCTGGTGGGCCGGGACCGGGAGATAGGCGAGGTCAGCCGCATACTCACGACCGGCACGTATCGCGGTGTCGCGCTGGCCGGAAAGCCTGGCGTCGGCAAGTCCCGGTTGGCCGACGAGGCCGTCGCTGCAGCACAGGACGCGGGCTGGACCGTGCGACGCATCGCGGCCACGGCCACCAGCCAATCGATGTCGCTTGGCGCATTCTCCCAGTGGATCGACGACCCAGGGGATCCACCGCTGTCGTTGGCGGGCAAGGTCATCGCCGCACTGTGTGCCGGTGCCGAACCCGACCGCCTGCTGGTGTCCGTCGATGACGCCCATCTGCTCGACGACCTGTCCGCCCACCTCGTTCACAGGATCGTGCAGACGGACGCCGCGCGGGTCGTCGTCACCATCCGCACGGGGGAAACCGCGCCCGGTGCCGTCACGGCGCTGTGGAAGGACGGTTTCGTTGCGCGACAAGAACTCTCGGCCCTATCGCGGGTCAACACCGACGAGCTACTTGCCGTGGCACTCGGTGCTGCGCCGGACCCGGCAAGCTCGGACCGGCTGTGGGAACTCACGAAGGGCAATGCCCTGTACCTGCGACAGCTCGTCGAGCAGGAGCATCGCGCCGGGCGCTTCGTCGTTGAACACGGCGCCGCCCACTGGCTCGGACCGTCCGAGGTCCCGGCGACCCTGGCCGAGGTGGTGGACGCGCACATCGGCGCCGTCCCCGACTCCGTGCGCGACGTCGTCGACTACGTCGCCGTGGCCAACCCGATCGATTGGCATACCCTGCGTGTGCTCGCCGACCAGGCAGGCATCGAAGAGGCCGAGCAGCGCGAACTGATCCGCACCTCGGACGACATGGTCTACGTAGGCCATCCCATGTATGCCGAGGTTCGCCTCGCTCGGTCGGGACCATCGCGGCTTCGTCGGCTGCGGGGCCAGATCGCCATGGCCATGAAGGACGGTGGCGGCGCCGCAGCGATTCGGCGAGGGGTGCTGTGGTTGGAGTCGGACTTGCCGCCCGACCCCCATGTACTGATATCGGCCGCGACGGCAGCCACCGCGCTGCTGAACTACGAACTGGCGGAGCGACTACTCAACGCGGCCGCCGACGCCGGGGGCAATGGCGAGACTCGAGTGCCCCTCGCCTACGCGCTGTTCATGCTGAGAAAGGGGAAGCTCGCCGAACAGGTTCTCGACGACATCGACGCCGACGAAACGCCGCCGCAGGGGTGGTTGAACGGCGTCATCTTGCGCGCGTCGAATCTGTTGTGGAGCATGCGATCACCCGAGGAATCGTGGCGAGTGGTCGACGAAGCACTCGAGACGGCGAACGGACCCCTCCGGCAAGACCTTCTGGTTCTTCGCGCCAGCCAGCTCTCACTCGCCGCGCGGCCCGCCGACGTGCTCGAGGTCATGTCCGGCGTCGACTACACACAGCTGGACGCCTCCGGCGTGATGATGGGCTTGAACGCAGAGTGCATGTCCTACGGAGAACTCGGGCAGCCGGATCGGGCAGCGGCGAAAGCCGAAGCGTCTCAACGCAACATCGGTCTGGGTGTGCAGGGCAAGTTCCTCGACCAGCCGCTCGCCGAGTTCCACGTGTTCGCCCTTGCGGCCTCAGGACGTGTCACCGAGGCCCTCGACCTCGCCGGACATCGCATTCGCCAAGACGGGGAGCCGGCATCCGTGCGAGCGTCGGCGGCGCAGATCTTCGGCATGGCCGCACTGGCTGCCGGTGACCTCGAAGCCGCGCTTCGATACCTTCCTGGAGAGCTGGATCCGGCACTGGTCAACGACTTTCACGTCGCCAACAGCTTCTACCGGTTCTGTCTCTTGCGCGTCCAGGCGTTGGCCCGGCGCGGCGATGTCGACGCCGCCGAGCAGACTCTGCGGCAGGCCCGCGACCACGCCCACCCCGCCTATGAGTACGTGACCTCGACGGAACTCCTCGCGGAGGCCTGGCTGGCCGCGGCGCGCCAGCATCTCACGCAAGCACGTCAACTGGCATGGCGCGCAGCAGAATTCGCGCGGGAGCATGGCCAGCTGGCACGCGAGGTGTGGTGCCTGCAGACAGCCGCGCAGTTCGGTGAGACGAAACTCGCAGCGCGGCTCGAGAGATTGGCGAACCTAGTCGAGGGCCCTCGCGCCGCGGTCGCGGCACACCATGCCGCGGCACTCGACGCCGACGACGGGCACGAACTCGACCGGGTATCCGTTGAGTTCGAGGCGATGGGCGACGTGCTGGCCGCCGCCGACGTCGCGAGCCAGGCCGCCACCGCGCATCGCCGGGCGGGACGCACCGGTAGCGCGATCACCTCGGCGGGCCGAGCCAGCCAGCTCGCCGCCAAGTGCGGCGGTGCGACCAGCCCGGCGATCGCGGCAGCCTCCTCTGCGTTGCCGTTTACCGAACGTGAGCTCGAGATCGCCATGCTGCTCGCGCAGGGCCTGTCCAACCGCGACATCGCGAAGGCGATGTCGCTGTCGATACGGACCGTCGAGGGCTATATCTACCGCGCCTGCAACAAGGTTGGAGTAAAGGGCCGCGGAGACCTTGCGGATGTCGTACGCAGCATTGGATATTGAATCCCATGTCGACAATCCACTTCATCTCGGGCCTGCCGCGCTCGGGCTCGACTCTCTTGGCAGCGCTGCTGCGCCAGAACCCGCGGTTCGAGGCGGGGATGTCGGGTCCGCTGGCCGGTCTGTTCGGCGCCCTGCTCGGCGAGATGAGCGCGCGCAACGAGTATTCGGTATTCATTGACGACGCCAAGCGTCGGCGCATCCTGCGTGGGTTGTTCGACGACTTCTATGCGGACTGCCCAGCCGAAGTGATCTTCGATACGAACCGCGGTTGGTGTGCGTTGATGCCTGCGATTGCGCAGCTGTTTCCCGATGCGAAAGTCATTGCCTGCGTGCGAGAAATGCCGTGGGTGATCGACAGCATCGAGCGGTTGATCCAGCGCAACGTGTTCACTCCGTCTTCGATCTTCAACTACAGCCCCGGCGGAACGGTCTTCACCCGAGCCAACGGCATCGCGGCGCAAAATGGCATGGTTGGCGGACCCTACGATGCACTGAAACAAGCGTGCTACGGCGCCCAGCGGGACCGGCTGCTGCTGGTGCAATACGAAACTCTGACCGCCGACCCGACCACGACGATGGACGCCATCTATGACTTCCTCGGCGAGCCGGTGTTCGAACACGACTTCGCCCACATCTCCTACGACGTCACCGAATTCGACGAGCGAGCCGGCACGCCGGGGTTACATACCGTTGGTCCCATGGTCAAGGCCGAGCAGCGCGAGACCTTGCTGCCTCCGGAGTTGTTCGAGCGATTCGTCAACGACGCGTTCTGGCGCGACCCGACAAGAGTTCCAGAGGGGCTGCAGGTCGTGTGACGTCCCGGCGCCGCCGGACCTGCGGCCGCCGCCGGGCGGAGCGCATCACTTACGTGCCTGCTACGCCGTTCAAGCCGCGAGAGCCGTCGATCCCGTTAGGGTTGCCAGTCCCATAGGGGCCGCCTGGGGCGCCCTTGCCGTATCCCCCGGGGTTACCTGCGGGTCCCGCTGAACCGTTGCCGCCACGGTCGCGGATGATTCCGCTTAGGACATACCCGGCACCGTAAGCGCCGCCGGCGCCGTGGTCCCCGCCGTTACCGCCGTTGCCACCCTTGCCACCGTCGCCGCCGATCACGCCGTCGCCGCCAGCGCCGCCCAGGCCGCCGAAGATGCCGCCAGGTCCGCCGTTGCCGCCCCTGCCGCCGTCGCCGCCGTAGGCGAGACCCGTGCGGAAAAGGCCTGAGTAGGCGTATCCGCCTGCACCGCCAGAGCCACCGTCACCGCCGGCTCCGGCGACGCCGCCGAAACCGCCGTTTCCGCCGCGACCGGATGTCGAGGCGCCCCCAGCGCCACCACCGCCGCCGCGACCGCCGCCGCCGCCGCGACCGCCCGTTCCACCGCCTCCGGTGAACGACTGGCTGCTGTCCTGTGTGCCGCCGTTGCCGCCGATGCCGCCGACGCCACCGCCGGCGCCGGCTCCACCGCCACCGCCTGCCCCGCCGTTGCCTGACCCCAGCGCCGCGCCACCGGCACCGCCTGCCCCACCGTAGCCACCGTCACCGCCGTAACCGGCGCGGAGGCTCGAACCGCTCCTCCACTCGCTGAAGCCACCGAAGCCACTGCCACCGCCCACCCCACCGGCGCCACCGGACGCGCCGGCCCCACCAGCCCCACCATTGCCTGAGCCCTTGGCTTCACCGCCGGCGCCACCCTTGCCTCCGTCCCCGCCCCGACCGGCGAGGCCGCCGAAGCCGCCCGTACCAGCGTAGGAGTTGTAGTTGTTGACGTCCTTGCCACCGTGCCCGCCGGTCCCACCGTTTCCAGCTGCCCCGCCTGCCCCGGCAGTCCCACCGGCACCGCCATTGCCTGACCCGTAGGCCGCGCCACCAGCTCCACCTGCGCCGCCGCCACCGCCTCGACCGCCGTCCCCTCCGGTGCCGCCGTCACCGGAGTACGTGTAGGCCTTACTAGCCGCGCCAAAGCTGTAGGTGTCTTGTCCCCCGTAGCCGCCGACCCCGCCGTCACCGCCGACCCCTCCGAGCCCACCGGCTCCGCCGGCCCCGCCGTTGCCGGACCCCAGGGCCGCGCCGCCGGCGCCGCCTCTACCGCCGTCGCCGCCAGACCCGGCTTGACCACCGCGCCCGCCATCTTGGCCATTCTGAGCGAGGCGGTCCGGCGTCCTGCCATTACCACCACGCCCGCCTGCACCGCCATCACCGCCATTGCCGCCAGCTCCGCCCTTGCCACCGTTGCCGGAGATCGAGCCGCCCTTGCCGCCGTCCCCGCCGTTGCCGCCGCTCGAGCCGTCAAAGCCGTCTGTGCCACCACCGCCCGCTCCGTCGGTCCCCTGCCCACCGCTGGCTCCGGAGTGGCCGTTGCCACCGTTACCACCGTTGCCACCGTTGCCGACCGACCCGCCATTGCCGCCTGCTCCGCCGTCGGTGCCGGACAAGCCAGAGACCGATGCGTCGTAACCAGCTCCGCCGTTGCCACCGTTGCCGCCGCTGGTAACAGCAGCACCGGACGCGCCGGTGCCACCATCGTGGCCACTACCGGCCAAGCCACCGGTGCCCGCGGCGCCGCCGGTTCCGCCCTTGCCGGACACCCCGGGGTTGCCGCCATTGCCGCCCTTGCCACCGGTCACCCCCGGGATAAGGGAGTCGGAACCCATACCGCCGTTGCCGGGTGCACCTGCCTTACCCCCAGCACCGCCAGCACCGCCGTCACCGTTGACACCGACCTGGCCAGTTCCGCTAGCGGCTACGCCGCCGCCGGCGCCGCCGTTGCCACCTTCGCCCCCGGTTCCGCCGTTGGCACCGTCGCCGCCAGTTCCGCCACGGCCGTCACTGCCTGCGACGAACAAGACGAATTGGCCGCTGGTTCCGTTTGGGCCAGAGCCGCCGTCGCCGCCGGCACCGCCCTTGCCGCCGACCCCGCCGGCGCCGCCATCACCAGAAACGGAGCCACCGAGGCCGCCGGCGCCACCGGTTCCGCCCTTGCCGCCGGTCGTGCCGTTTCCAGCGGGAACGATGCCGACCTGCAATCCGCTCGCATCCAGGATCAGGCTGCCGCCGCTGCCGGCGGAACCCGACGCCCCGTTGCCGCCGGCCCCACCCTTGCCGCCATTGCCGATCGCGCCGCCGTTGCCGCCGTCGCCGCCGTTCCCACCGCTGGCTCCGGCCGCCGTCGGGCTGAACCCAGCCCCACCCGTGCCGCCGCTGCCTGCCGGACCGCTGACCGCAGTGCCGTTGGCGCCGTCGGCGCCCCTGGTGCCGCCGGTACCGACAACGCCGGCCAGCCCGCCGGTACCGCCGGCACCCGTCGTGCCCGGGTCACCGCCGTTGCCGCCCTTGCCGCCGTTGAGATGCGTGGCATCACCGGCTGCGCCGCTGCCGCCGTCACCCGGGCGCCCCGCGTCACCACCCCGGCCGCCGGTCCCGCCAGCACCATTGGCGCCGGTCACGCCATGAGCCGCCGTACCGCCTGCACCACCGGACCCGCCAGCGCCACCGGAAGAGCCGCTGCCACCACTGCCGCCGTGCCCGCCAGTGCCCCCGTTGACCGCCCACACACCCACAGCGCCGTTGACACCGTCGCCGCCACCGCCACCACTGCCACCCTTGCCGCCCGCACCGCCAGCACCACCGTCGCCGGACAGCGAGCCCCCGGCACCACCGGCACCGCCGTTACCGCCCTGCCCGCCGGACGTGCCATTGCCGCCCGAATCACCCGCGGCCTTGCCGGCCTGACCAGTGGTCCCGGCGACCCCGTTGCCACCGGTACCGCCAGCCCCGCCGTTACCCCGCGAGCCGCCGGCACCGCCGGCGCCACCGGCACCGCCGCTCGCGCCTGCCGCCGTCGGGCTGAACCCAGCCCCACCCGAACCGCCGTTGCCCACCGGACCGAGCACAGAAGTGCCGGTCGCGCCGTTCGTTCCAGTGGTACCGACACCGTGTCTCGCGCCAGGGGAACCGCCAAGTCCGCCTGCCCCGGCCACGCCCGCATCGCCACCGGAACCACCAGATCCGCCGTCGGGATGGGTGGCATCCCCGGACGCACCGGACGCGCCGTTGCCCGGCTTGCCCGCGTCGCCGCCGGAACCTCCGCTAGCGCCATCACCATTGAGTCCCGGATGCCCGAAGAACAGCGAGCCTCTTCCGGCGGCGCCACCAGAGCCGCCGGCCCCGCCAGTTCCGCCGCTCCCTGCGTTGCCGCCCGCGCCACCGCTCGCCCCTGCGTCGTTCGCGGCCAGGCCGTCGACGCCGTCGCCGCCGGAACCTCCGCTGGCACCGGCACCACCAGCCCCGCCGTCTCCGCCGGTGCTGAACAGTGACAGCAGGCCTGCGTTGCCGCCCGCCCCGCCTGCTCCACCAGCCCCGCCCGCTTGACCGTTGATCCCCGAGTCGCCCGCATCGACGCCGTCGTCGCCCGTCTTGCCGGGCGCACCCGCTCCACCAGCGCCACCCGCGCCGCCGTTGCCGTGCAGCGAAAGCAAGCCTGCGTTGCCACCGGCCCCGCCGCGGCCACCGTCTCCGTTGTTGACGCCGGCCATCCCGGCAGCGCCGGTCCCGCCTGCTCCGCCATTCCCCAGGAGCAGCCCACCTGAGCCAGCCTTGCCGCCAGCCCCGCTGTTCACGCCGGCAACCCCGGCGCCGCCTGCACCGCCGTCGCCGATGAGCACGGCATTGCCGCCACTACCGCCGTCGAAACCGCTGCCGCCGTCGCCGAGCAATCCAGCCCGGCCTCCGTCGCAGGCTGTCCCGGCGGCGCACGTCGACGCGTCGTAACTGAACCCATCACCGATCAACAACCCCGCGTTGGGGTGATCGACGGTTCCGTCTCCGACGAAGACCCGGACGACATCGGCGATCGGCTTCGGCACGTCCGCAGGAGACGTCAGCGACGTCGTGCGCAACGTTGCGGCTGCCGGACTCGGGCCGTAGCTCAGGCTGTTGGATGCGGGAGCAGCACCGCTGGTGGCGTTGGCGCCCCTGGGGCCAGCCGAGGCGCCGAAGTCGCGACGCACCAAGGCCAACGTCGCCCACATGAGCGGCGACCCGAACGGGCTGCCACCGCCGCCCGCGGCCGACTGCGACCCCAGCCTCATCCACGACAGCGCTCCAAGTAAGACGCCGTTCCGCGGGTGCGCCACAACCGCTGCCACCGATGGCTCGCTCGACGCCAGCGGCTCCGGGCCCAGCCGCACAACGCCCGTCGGGCCACCTGACGGGACCGCCGCTGCCGGGCGAACCACTGAATCCAGTGTTGACGGCAGAGACGGCACGCCGCGGCGAGGGCGAGCGTCGATGCCAGCCGTGTCCACCGCGCGGGACGAGGCATCACCAGCACTCTGGCTCTGCCCGCGGGGACGCCTGCCCGAGGTATCCGACGCGACCGGGGACGCAAAGCCCGACGGTCGCCTTGACCCGGTGTTGGGAGGCCCAGAGGTGAGAAACCCCGGACCCGCGACGCTCGACGATCGCGGCGGCCTTACCGGAGCCGACGCCATGCTCGTCGGGCCCGTCGCATCCCGCGCCCAGATCTTGATCTTCCCAAACGCCGACGCCGGCGACGGCGGCCCATCCGACTGTGGCGGCCCGTCAGTTGGAGGCGACGTATTCGACGATCCCGAACCGCTCGCGACACCCGCATCCGTGCCATCAGCGAAAGCGATGCCGGGGCAGCAGGCAACCACCGCGCCGATCCCCAGAGCGGCCGCCAATGCACCAATCCGACCGATGTATGCCGCGCAGCTCGTCATCAATCGTCCTTCCCCCGCGCACGATCACGCACACATCCCGCAGACGAGCACCTACGACGCGTGCGTCAATTATGTGTTCGTCGCCGACACGGACGATCCGAAAGTCACTACCTAAATATCGGGGGCGAGACGGGCAGGACTACCTATCAGCTAACGCGCGAGGTCCGTCGCAGCAATTCCCTGTGCAGGACCGGCGCGGCGCCAGCAAGGCGCTAGACGGAAGCCGGCCGACCAGCTAGAGGCATCGACAAAGACGACAAAAGGGGCCCTCAACGGACCCCTTCCACTTTCAATCTATAGCTCACCCTGGGGTTTGCGGCAAGCCCCGGGGTCGTGCCGCACACTCCCTGGCCGAAGCCACCACCTGCAGAAATGGGAGTCGCGAATGCCGGAAGCCGACACCGACGTACTCATCGTGGGCGCCGCCCCGACGGGCCTCACCCTCGCTCGCGAGCTCCAGCTCGCGGGCGTACGAACGATCGTGCTGGAGCGCCAGCCCAGAGTCATACCGAAGGCCGGCGGGTTGGGCGGCCAGAGACTGGAGATGCTGCGGCACCGAGGCCTGCTGGAGCGCTTCGAGGCGGCAAGTGGCAAGCCCCCCACGCCGCGATTCCCCTTCGGCGGCTTGCACGTCGACCTCACACGGCTCGCCGACAACCCGATGCAGGCGCCGCTCCTGCCGCAACCGCGCATGGAGAGCCTGCTGGAGGACCTCGCCAGGGAACTCGGCGCCGAGATCCGTCGCGAGCACGAGCTGGTCGGGCTGAGTCAGGATCAGGCGGCTGTCACCACGGACGTTCGCGGACCCGCGGGGCGTTACCGGATCACCGCGCGATACCTGGTCGGCTGCGACGGCGCGCACAGCCGCGTTCGCGCCATGGCAGGCATCGCGTTCCCCGGCACCACCCATCCCGAGGTGAACCGACTCGGCTCGTTCGCCATGCCCGATTCGGTGACTCTTCTCGACGACGGCAACTACGAGATCGCAGGACTCGGCCGGGTTCCCTTCGGTTACACCCAGACCGACCGCGGAGTCTTTGCGATAAGTTCCTACACCCCAACCGATCTCGGGCTCTACACGAGCGAGGAGGAGGCTGACCCGAACGAATACGACGACGACGAGCCCCTGACCGTCCCCGAATTCGAGGAGAGCATTCAGCGCGTGGTCGGCGTGCGCATTCCACTGCGCGAGCCAACTCGGATGACGCGCTTCACCTTTCACGCCCGACACGTCGAGCGGTACCGCGAAGGACGAATCCTCGTCGCGGGTGATGTCGCCCATCTGTTCCCGTCGGGCGGGGTCGCCGTCAACGCCGGCATGCTCGACGCCGTAAACCTGGCGTGGAAGCTCGCGGCCGAGATCGACGGCTGGGCACCCGACCGACTGCTCGACACCTACCACGACGAGCGCCACTTCGCGGGTACGCGGACGTTGTTGCACACCCAAGCTCAGGTGGCACTGCGACCCGGCCTCGACTCGGCCGACGACGCGCTTCGGGAAGTCGTCTCCGAACTGCTGCTCGACGAACCCGCCCGACACCGCATCGGAGCCATGATCGCCGGCGCCGACATCCGTTACCCAATGCCAGGATTCGGCCCCCATGCGTTGGCAGGCACCTTCGCCACCGCGGGCCTCGCCGCGGACTTCCTCCATGCGGGACGGCCGGTCTTACTCGACCTCGCCGACCGCGCAGACCTCCGTGACGTCGCGCGCGACTGGGCGGATCGCGTCGAACTACACATCGTGGCGGTCGACGATCGGCCGGCCGACGCAGTCCTGATCCGGCCAGACGGCTACATCGCTCGAGCCGCAACGGTTGACGAGCCATCGAAACTGCGACGACGGGTCTGCGGAAATCGCTGACGCACTGGTTCGGCGCAGCCCCGGCCGTGCTCAGTCGAAGCTGATGACGCGTGGGGTCACACCTGCTTGATGTTCAGATTCATCAGCAGTCCGTCGACCTTTTCGACGCTGACGACGATGTCGGCACTCTCACCAGTCACTTCCACCGTGCAGTCGGCGGTCTTACCCTCGATGCCTTCGAGTCCGGATTGGCAAGTCACGGAAGAGACTTCGATGTTGTTGCTCTGAAGCTCGAAGTCGGTGACCTTCTTCTCGAGTTGGTCCTTGGTCAGCGTCGGGGTCGTCGTGTAGTTGACCGTGGTGCCATCGATCTTGGTGGCAAAGACGTGCACGTCGAACGTGTTGTCGTTGGCGACGATCGTGCAGTCAGTGGTCGCACCCGGCTCACCCTTCAGATCGCCGTGGCAGGTCACCGATTCCGGCTTTTGACCAGACTGCTCCAGCTTCGACGAGATGTCGTCCTGCAGCTTGTTCGCAGGCACGCTGACACCACCGACGCTGACGCTGCCGCTGCAACCGGACAGCACAGCACCTGCCGTGATCGCAACGCTCAAGACGACGAGCAACCTGCGCATGAGACCTCCCGTTTCGATGGTCACCGCGGTGATGACCGTTGCAACTTAGCAACTCGAGAAGTTCCTGCGATGATTTCGGAGCCCGGCACCGGTCAACACGTCAGGACAGATCCATCGGACGCCCCTGGAGGAACCGTGACCGACAAGATTGCCACCGCCCGCCCCGCCGTGGTCGACCGGCAGACCTGGCAAGCCGCACTCGACGACCTTCGCGCGCGAGAGAAGGCCGCCACCCGCGAACTCGACGCGATCGCCGCGCAACGCCGCAGGCTCCCCATGGTCGAATTGCCCGAATACACCCTAATCGGAGCTGACGGCCCCATCCGGCTGGCCGACGTCTTCGATGGGCGCAGCCAATTGATCGTCTACAACCACATGTGGTTCGACGACGCGGAGTGGCAATGCGGCGGCTGCACGGGCTTCACGTCGCAATTCACCCGGCTGGAGTTCCTCGACAACTACGACGCCCGTTTCGTCATCGTCACCAACGGCCCGATCGATGAGGCCCTGGCCTACAAGGCGAAGGTCGGCAACAAGATGGACTGGTACTCGTCGTCGGAGAGTTCGTTCGGGGCCGACGTCGGTGCCGCGCCAGGAACGGGTTTCGCGGTCAACGTCTTCTTTCGCGATGGCGACACGGTGTACCGCACCTGGCACACCGACGGGCGCGGCACCGAACAGCTCAGCCACAGCTTCGCGTTGATCGACCTGCTGCCATGGGGTCGTCAAGAGGAGTGGCAGGACTCTCCGGAAGGTTGGCCCCAAGCGCCGACCTACTCCAAGTGGCTGGACTCCCCCGACATCGCAAAGGCGTACGGTCCCAACGGAACTGCGCGATGACCGAGACCAAGCGGGCGAGCGCTACGTCGTCACGCTGACCTACGACTGGACCGACACCCCGCAGGCGTTGCGCGAGCCTGAGTCGCGCCGTCGGCTAGCCGCGGTGGCACGATGCCCGAATGACCCGATTCGTCGCAGCGATCGTCCTGGCCCTAGCGACAATCATCGCGGGTGCGCCGACAGCGCCCGCGGCGCCCGAACACGAGATCACGCTGACCTTCATTCGCCACGGCCAGTCGCTGGGCAACACGTCGGGATTCATCGATACGACGACGCCTGGGCCTGACCTCACCGACTTGGGCTGGACGCAGGCGAAGACGGTCGCGAAAGACTATGCGCATGCCGGCTTCGATGGCGTCTTCGCGTCGGCGATGACGAGGACCCAGCACACTGCGGAGTTCCTCGCCAAGGAGATCGGCCAACCCATCCACGTCCTACCCGGGCTCGGCGAGATCGAGGCCGGCGTCTACGAGGGCCAGCCGGACGCTGCGGGCGCGGACTTCTTCCACGTTCTTCAGGACTGGGCGGCTGGCAACCGCGACGTGCGCATCCCAGGCTCGATCGACGGCAACGAGTTCGACGCTAGGTTCGACGACGCGGTCGAGTCCATCTATGCCAGCGGCGACCGCCGACCCGTCGCGTTCTCGCATGGAGGCGCCATCGCCCTGTGGGTGGAGATGAACGTGAACGACGTCGATCCGACGTTGCTCACGGCGAAGCCGCTGAACAACACGGGCTATGTCGTGGTGCGCGGAAACCCAACGGCGGGTTGGACTCTCGTCGACTGGAACGGATTCAAGCCCTGACCGAACGTCAGTCGACGTACTCCGCGGTGCCGTCCTCTAGGACCAGCCGCGCGTTGGATCCGTCTACTTCCGCCGCCTCGGTACGGAACACGGCATGGCCGGGCTCGGTCCTCCAGACCGACGTGGTCAGCGTTTCGCCGGGGAACACCGGCGAGGTAAAACGCGCGCCGACGGCACGGATCTTGCTGGCGTCGCCGCCGCCGAGCTCGGCGACGAGTACGCGGCCCGCGATCCCGTAGGTGCACAGCCCATGCATGATCGGCTTGGGGAAGCCGGCGAGCGTCTGCGCAAACCACGGGTCGCTGTGCAGTGGGTTGCGGTCACCGGACAGCCGGTAGATCAAGGGCAGATTCTCGGTGGTCGTCAATGCCACCTTCGCGTCGGGCTCGCGATCAGGAAAGGCGGGTGCGGGCGGACGCTCGCCTGGCTGGCCGCCGAAGCCGCCTTCGCCACGGATGACCGCCGTCGACACCGTCTCCGCGATCAGCTTGCCGGTTTCGGGATCGGTGCCGGTGCCCTTGAGGACCAGGATGGCGTTCTTGCCCTCGCCCTTGTCCTGGATGTCGGCGACCTCGGACGACACGTTGAGCTTGCCCGACGGCGGCAACGGCGCATGCAGACGAATCTGTTGGCTGCCGTGCAGGAGCATCGCCCAGTTGAACGAGCCGACGGTTGCCGCGGCGCCCCAGGCCGGGCACGCGATCACTGCATACGTTGGCAGCACCTGCTGGGTGATGTCGTGGCTGTTCTCGGTGGTGAAAGCCAGATCCGCTGTGCCGGCACCGACCCCAAGCGCGTAGAGCATCGTGTCGCGGTCGGTCCACTCGAACGGTTGCGGGTCGGTCTTGGCGCCGACGGCGTCGGGGTTGATCGGCATGCTGGCTCCCTCGAAAGCTGTTCTGACTGAATCGGACCATAGCCTTCGCGGCCTGACCGGCTTCGATCAGGTCACACCTCGTTGGTGCTCAGAACCACTGTCATATCGACTTACAGTCGGCCTGCGGCGACTTCGAGTTGCCTCTCGCCATGTCACTAGATTCCGTATCAGAGTCGTGTCATACCCGAGAATGCCTCGCCGGCCATTCTTGCTTTCGGACTGTGCACCATTCAGTCCGGCTAAACCGACGGTTAGGTTTGCCACGTGACGACAGCTCTGTCCCGAGCGTCGTCGCCAAGGGACATTGCGCTGCCAGTCGCCGCTGGCAAATGGCCCTCCACAGATCGGAGTGGGCGGTCCCCGCTGCTGCAAAACCTTCGTCTTGGAGCGGGTTCGATTCCCGTCTACTCGCTCCGGTCAGCGAACCAGTCGACGCTACTGAGGTGTCACGACGTGTATCGGTGCCCGTGGTCGGGACGCCGCCTACTTCGGATCGTCGGCGAGGCACCCACGCCCATCGCCGAATGACATGGCGCGGCTCACCCGGTCGGCGATACCGGCGTCGGCTGGCGAACACCCTCGGCGATGACGGAGTGATGTCCGCAATCGCTTCCCTTTGACGCGTAATCATATAACCTTCTAACTATATGACTTGGGAACAAGCTGAGGAGCCCGATGGACCCGAACCCTGACTACGACGCGAGCGACGAGATCGAGTACTTCTTCCAGTTCCTGCCGTGGGGCCTGCGCGGCGTTTACCCGCCTCCGGCGTACCCGTCCGTTTAACGCGGTAATGCACATGAGAGGAGTGTGGGCGCACACGGCACGGATCGTCGCTGCTGTCGCGATGGCCTTGTGTTCGATCGTGGTGGCGGCGCCGGCACACGCCGCAGAGGTCGAATACCTGATGGTGCCGTCCGCGGCCATGGGGCGGGATATTCCGGTCGCGTTTCAGGCGGGCGGGCCGCATGCGGTGATACTGCTAGACGCGTTCAACGCCGGTGACACCGTGAGCAATTGGGTCACGGCAGGCAATGCGATGGCGACACTTGCCGGTAAGGGCGTCTCGGTCGCGGCGCCGGCTGGTGGAGCGTACAGCCTGTACACCGATTGGGAGCAGGACGGCAGCCGGCAGTGGGAGACGTTCCTATCCGGCGAACTACCGGACTGGCTGGCGGCGAACAAGGGCCTTGCTCCCGGAGGGCACGCGCTCGTCGGAGCGGCGCAGGGAGGGACGGCGGCGTTGACTTTGGCGGCCTTCCATCCGGATCGGTTCCGCTACGCGGGCTCCCTGTCCGGCTTCCTGACACCGTCGAACACGTCGATGAACGGCGCTATCACCGCTGGCATGGCGCAGTACGGCGGTGTGGACATCCGCAACATGTGGGGCCTCCCCCAACTGGGTCGGTGGAAGTGGCACGATCCCGACGTCCACATACAGCTGCTCGCGGACAACAACACCCGCCTGTGGGTGTACAGCCCGGCAGCACTGGGGTGTACCGACCCCGCGGCGATGATCGGCTACTGCGATCAGGCCCAGGGCAGCAACCGGGTGTTCTACTCGCACTTCCGGGCGGTGGGCGGCAGCAACGCCCAATTCGATGTCGGCGCAGCCGGTCAGCACGACTGGGGAAGCTGGGGACCACAGCTGGCGGCCATGACGAGCGATCTGGTGACGAACATCAAGTGACGCTGCGGGCCATGCCGCACGCCCAGCCGCGTTGACCGACAACGCTTTCCACCCTATTAGCGCCAGGTCAGCGAAGGACGTCGCGAATGCCCACTCACGCCCAGATCGCCGACGTCCTCTCCCGGCCAGCGCTTTTCCAAGGCGTTCCCGGATCTCGCGTTCGTCGCCCTCCGAGCTTTCTCGTCGGGCGGCGGCGACGGGCGGACTACAGACGCGGGGGCCGAGGGCTTGTTCGCGAGCCTTCTTACATCTGAAAGCAGATGGAACCTCAGGACACGCCTCGCTACCAGACGACCCCGCCACGCGAAGGTTGACATGGTTCACTGGGTTTGATACGTATCCCGCGCTGACCTGGAGGTCGTGCTGACTCCGCAACAATCACTGCCTTCGATCGACCGCCCTGCGTCGCGCCTCAACACGGTACACACTCCCAAGCCCGTCGCCGAACCGCGCAAATAATCCAACTATCTACCTGTTTGATCGCATGCCGGGTATTCTCTCGTCGGTTGCCCCCCACGGCGCGACGACACGCGAAAGGGACCACATGACCTCCTTCCGGCGACGATCTCTCCGGGTGACGTCGCTCGTGATCTGCGCAGTCCTCGGCGCCGCCACCGTGTCGCCCAGCGCACTGGCGGACAACAAGCGGTTGAACGACAGCGTCTACGCGAACATCTACACGGCGCAACAGCAGAACGGCTGCCCGATCGAGGCCCGGCGTGACCAGCGCCTGGACGTCGCGGCGCAGCGCCACGCACTCGATGCCCTCAACAATCCCGAGGTCAACGGCGACATCGGCAGCGACGGGTCGACGCCGACGGACCGCGCCGCCGCGGCGGGCTTCACCGGAAAGATCGCGCAGACCATGGCGATCAATCCCGCGCTCGCCATCAGCGGTATCGAGATCCTTGGACAGTGGTACGGCGATCCGGTGGCGTGGGCGACAATGCACGACTGCAGCTACACCCAGATCGGCGTCTGGTCGGAGAACAAGCTCGACCGCAGCGTCGTGGTGGCCGTGTACGGCGCACCGGCCTGATCAGATCAGGTCCATCGGCCCCGACGCCACGACCGACCGCAGGAAGGCGATGTCGGCGCCCGCCAACTCCGCAGCCGCCGCAGCAGCGGCGACGTCCTTGTGCATGAACGGCGCGGCACGATCCGCGAAGTTCTCGATATCGCCGACAGCTCGCAAGTGAGCGGCCGCGACGGCCTCGTTCATGTCGTCGACGCCGGCGTCGGTCGCAGTCCCGAGCACCTCCTCGGTCGCGGGGTTGATGTTGTCGACCGTGTTACCGGTGGATGATTCGCGCAGCCGGCCGTCGATGTAGAGGCGAGCCTCCGGATTGAAGGGGACGGTCGATGGCGACCGATGAAGCCGTCATTGGCACTGCCTCTCGCTCTCGGGCTAGGTGGTGGACGCAGTGTCGTCTATTCTAGAGGCTTATAGATAACTGTTTAGCGGATTTGGAGCCAACTAGCCATCCGCGCGGGACCACGGACGGGGCAGCGATGTCAACGACGTCAGCGTCGATCGAGCAGGCGGCGGAGGCGGGCGAGACGCAGTACGTCGAGCACCCCGCGAAGTACCGCGAGGACTTCCGCGCATACCTCCACACTTTGGACTGGGCCGACGAATGGCGCACCGCCGCTTTCGACAACGCCGAAGACGAACTCGCCTACCACTCGACCGTACTGGCCCGGCTGCACGAAGCCGGATGGAATCGGTACGGCTGGCCGGAGGCCGTCGGCGGCCTCGGCGGAACCGAGATCCACCGCGCTCTTTACTTCGAAGAGTTGGCCGCGGCGCTGCTGCCCGCGCCGGAGCAGCACTGGACGCTCGAGGTCATCGGGCCTGCCGTGCACCACTACGCGCCTCACCTGGCGGCGCGGTTCCTACCGAACTACCTGCGGGGCGCCGAGTGGTGGGGGCAGTGCTTCTCCGAGCCCGAGGCGGGCAGCGACCTCGCCGCCCTGCGTTGCCGCGCCACCGAGGACGGGGACGGCTTCGTCGTCAACGGCCAGAAGATCTGGACCAGCCAGGGGCCGACGGCGACCAGGTTCCTGGTGCTGGCGCGCACTGGCACGCCCGAGAGCAGACACCGCGGACTCAGTGTGTTCCTAGTCGACGCCGACACGCCCGGCGTCACCGTTCGCCCCATCGCACTGGCGAGCGGGCGGCGCGAACTCGCCGAGGTGTTCTTCGACGACGTGCGCGTGCCCCGTGACAGGCTGCTCGGCGAACCTGGTGACGGCTGGGCCGTCGTGATGTACCTGATGCAGTACGAGCGCGGCATGTACGGCTACGCAGCGTTGACGACGTCGCTGACCGAGTTGAGCCGGCTGCGTGCCGAGATGGTCGCCCACGGCGCCCCCGAAGCAGCCCGGATCCGATTCGCCCAGCTGTACGTCGCCGTCGTCGCCGCGCAGGCGCGCGCCGCCACGACGGTGCGCGCACTCGCCGAGAACCGCGCGGTCGGCCCGCAGAGCAGCATCGACAAGCTCTTGTTCGCCACGGCCGAGAAGGACATCAACGACTTCATCCTGGATGTGCGGCGCGAGTGGATGGTGGCCGGCGTGGGCTCCGATTCGGGTTCCGGCAGCGCCAAGGAACTCGACGCCGCCAGGGCGAAGTGGTGGTACACGAGAGCAGCCACCATCATGGGCGGCAGCGCCGAAGTGCAGCGCGGCATCATCGCCGACCACATCCTGGGACTCCCGAAGGAGAAGCGGTGACCACGCCCGACGAATCATGGCCGCTCATCGAGGAGGCCGTCTTCCACCTCTTCGACGACCTCACGGCGGAGAACTCCGGCGACCACGTCGCGCTCGGACCGCCACTGGAGGAACTCGGCTGGTCAGACATCGAGGCCGAGTACCCGATCCCGGCGTGCGAATTGCTGTTTCGCGCGCAGGGCCGAGCCCTGGCGCACACCGACTGCCTCGACCGCGTCATGCTGGCCGAACTCGGCCCCGTGCTCGACGAACCCGTCGACGGCGTGATCCTGCCGACGCCCTCGAGCGGCGACGTGCCCAACTCGACCGAAAGCGCCGTCGACGGCGTCCTGCTCGGCCCGCTGAGTAGCGGGCGTCGGCTCGCCGTCCCGGTGATCACCTCGAGCGGCGGGGTGTCCGTCGGCGTCGTCGACAGCGACGACGTGACCGGCACGCGGATGGACACGTTCGACACCTCGGCGCACTGGTCGCGGGTGCGGGGTCCGCTCGACGTCGCGCTGCTCCCAGCGTCGGCCGAGTGGACCCGTGCGGTCGCCGCCGCACGGCGCGGGCTGGCCACCGAACTCCTCGCGCTGTCCGACGAGGCACTCCGCCTTGCCGCCGAACACGTCTCGGCTCGACAGCAGTTCGGCGCCCCGATCGGTTCGTTCCAGTCACCACGCCATCTGCTGGCCGAGGCCACGGCCGTCCTGGAGGGTGCGCGGGCACTGTTGAGCCAATCCTGGCGTTACGGCGGATCGGAATCCGCCGTCGTCGCCAAGATCGCGGCGGGCCGAGCTCACCGCGCAGTATCCGACGCGACGCTACAGGTGTGCGGGGCGATCGGACTGACACTGGAGCACGACCTGCACCGCTACGTGGCGCGCGGTTTCCAGATCGACGCGCTCGGCGGCTCCTACCAACATCTCGAGGCTCGGCTCGCCGAGCGGCTGTTCGATATCGACCCACCGGGATCCGCGTTGCCCGCGCTGGTCGCCTGCGCTGACTGAAGGGACGAAAACCTATGCGCCGTAACATTTTCGAGGACGTTCATGATGAGTTTCGCGCCACCGCGCGGTCCTTCTTCGAGCGCGAGTGCGTGCCAAACGTCGAGAAGTGGGAGCGCGACGGGAAGGTCAGCCGAGAGGCGTGGGCAGCCGCGGGCGAGCACGGCCTGATCGGCTGGGAGTTCGACGAGAAGTACGGCGGCCTGGGCGTCAAGGACTTCCGCTTCAACCAGATCATCTCCGAGGAGATGTTCATGACCGGGTCGGTCGGCATTGGCCTCGGCGTGCAGAACGACATCCTGATGCCGTACCTGAATCACCTGACGACGGACGAGCAGAAGGAACGCTGGCTGCCGAAGTTCATCAGCGGCGAGTACATCGGTTCGATCGCCATGTCCGAACCGGCCGCCGGGTCCGACCTGGCGGGCATCAAGACCACCGCCCGCGACGAGGGCGACCACTGGGTGGTCAACGGCCAGAAGACCTTCATCAGCAACGGCCTGCTGTCCAAGCTGGTCCTGACCGCCGTGAAGACCGACCCCTCGGAGCGGCACAAGGGCATCAGCCTGCTGATGATCGAGGATGGCATGGAGGGCTTCACCCGAGGTCGCAAGCTCGACAAGATCGGACAGTTCTCCGCCGACACGGCCGAACTCTTCTTCGAGGACGTGAAGGTCCCGAAGGAGAACCTGGTCGGCGAACTCAATCGCGGCTTCTATCACCTGGTGTCGAATCTGCCCAGCGAGCGTGTCGGCGTCGCCTGTTACGCGTTGCCCGCTGCACGGCGGGCTCTCGAGCTGACGAAGCAGTACGCGCTGGATCGCACCGCGTTCGGCCAGCCCATCGGCACGTTCCAGGTCAACCGGCACTTCCTGGCCGAGATGCAGACCAAGCTCGACGCCGCGCAGACGTATCTCGATCAGTGCGTGCTCTCTGTCAACGACGGCACCCTGTCCGACCAGGACGCCGCGGGCCTCAAGTGGTGGACGTCGGAAGTGCAGTGGGAGATCATCGATCGCTGCCTGCAGATGTACGGCGGCTACGGGTACATCAACGAGTACGAAGTGGCCCGGCTGTGGCGCGACTCCCGTGTGCAGCGCCTCTACGCCGGAACGACCGAGATCATGAAGGATCTGATGGGCCGCGCGATGGGCTACTGAGCCATCTCACACCTGCCGGATGCCCATGAGAAAGCTCACTCGGGGGCGAGGCCGACCGGGCATCGGGCCGCTCGTCACCTAATGTAATGACTGTAATCCGTTAAACATCTTCACCAGCGGCGGAGGGAACATCATGGAGGTCACCAGCCTTCGGGAACCGAAGATGGCCGATCGTGTCGCGGCGGTGCTGCGCCGGATGTTCATCCGCGGCGAGATCCCGTTGGGCACGATGCTGCCACCGGAATCGGAACTGATGGAGCGGTTCGGGGTGTCGCGCCCCACGCTGCGGGAGGCGTTCCGCGTCCTGGAATCGGAATCGCTGATCCAGGTGCAGCGTGGCGTCCGCGGCGGAGCCAGGGTCACCAGCCCCACCCGCGAGACGCTCGCCCGCTACGCCGGGCTGATCCTCGAGTACGAGGGCGTCACCCTCAAGGATGTGTTCGAGGCCAGGGCGACGTTGGAGACGCCGATGGTGGTGCAGCTCGCCAAGGACCGCAATGCGAAGGTGATCGCCGAACTCGAGCGGATCGTCGACCTCGAGGCCGCTGCCGAGGGTGCCGAGGGAGTCGATGCGCGAACGGACTTTCACGGCGCGATCGCGAAACTCTCGGGCAACAAGACCCTCCAGATCGTCAGCGCGATGCTGCACCACATCATCGAGAAGGCGAATCGGTCCCTGCAGCCGACCAAGGGCGCGAAAGCCGAACAGGCCTATCGGAAATCGGGCAGGGCGCACCGGAAACTCGTCGAGTACATCAAGGCGGGTGACGCCGAGAAGGCCGGCGAATTGTGGAGCAGGCACCTGAAGAGCGCCGAGGAGTACGTGTTGGCCGGCTCGGAGCTGTCAACCGTCGTCGATCTCCTCGAATGACCGACGTCGCACCCGGTACGACATCGACGGCTCGTTTCACACTCTCTCCCGATTCGGCGTGACGGTGCTGCGCTCGGACACGACAGCCGCCACCCTGTCCATGTCCAGTCGTTGGCCGGTATGCAATCCGGTCACCGGTCGGCCCACAGTGGCCGGCCTGGCACTGCTGTTGGACGCGGTCGGTGGCATGTGCAATCACTTCCGGCACCACCCTGGCGAGTGGTCCGTGTCCCAGTGAGCTGGCGCTCGAACTCACCCCGGAGGCGACGGCGCTGGTGACGGCGCAGGACTCGTGGTCGCCGCCGGCCGTGCCGTCGGACGTCGCGACACGTCCTCGCTGTCGGTGACGACGCTATCGTGCGACGGCGTCGAGATCGGCGTGGGCACGGTCGCAACTACTTCATCGCCAACGATCAGGTCTCCCTGGACGCAGTTGAGCTTTGGGTTTGGACACGGCGTGGAAGTGGTTCTTCACCGCGACCATCGCCATGTGCTCCCTGGTGGCGGGCGACTCGTGCAGGTACCGACCAACGTGCAGTGCGAAGTTCGCGGGCGCGACCAGACCGAGCGGGTAATCCCACTCGTTGTCGCGGGTCATCGCACCCCACTCCCAGAAGGTCGTATTCGACGCCGTCTCGCGCACCTTGTCGGCGCCGACGACCGGCACCGCCTCCTACATGCCCGAGGCGATCGCCATCACACCGTGGCGGAGGCATCATTGCCTGTGGCACAGGCATTTTCGAGGCGGGACACCGGGATGTCGGTCAAGTCCAGGGTGTCGGCGAGAATGCCGGTCGGGAACCCGTCGGTGGTCGACAGCTCACCGAACCACGCCCTGGATGTCGGACTCGTGAATGCCCATGTCGACGTTCGCGGTCGCCTCCGCGTAGGCCCGCGGGATCAGGTCCTTGATGCCGAGGTCGAAGTGTTCGGCGAAAGGCGTCATGCCGGCGCTCACCATCGCGACTCTTCTCATGACGACACTCCTTCCACGTTGCGGCCAGGCCAGAAGGACCTCGCTCTCGATCGGTCCGCACGCTGCGGACAAGCCGTTCACCTCGGGACGGGTACGGCCCGAGGTCTTGCTAATACGATATATAGTTAGCGCATTCCAGGCATGCGACGGGTCGCGTGCTGCCCGCGCGATCGACATCGTCGGAAGGGGTTCTCCATGAGTCGCGACGAAGCGACCGCCTACCACCCGTCACGCTCGCTCGAGGGCAGGGTCGTGGTCGTGTCCGGAGCCAGCCGTGGCATCGGCCGCGAGATCGCCGTCCGAGCGGGCGCCGACGGCGCCCGAGTGGCACTGCTCGCCAAAACAGAGACGCCGAATCCCAAGATCGCGGGCACCCTCACGGAGACCGCCGCCGCGGTCGAGGCCGCAGGCGGCCAGGCATTGTCAGTCGCGTGCGACGTCCGGGACGCCGATTCCGTGGCCGCGGCCGTCACCTCGATCGCCGAGCGATTCGGCGGCATCGACGTCGTCGTGAACAACGCGGGAGCCATCGACCTCCGGGGCACGCCGAAGCTGCCCGCGAAGCACTTCCAGCGCCTGCTCGCGATCAACGTCGAGGGCCCGTACGCCCTGGTGCAGAACGCCTTCGAGCATTTGCGCCACTCCGCGAACGCGCACATCGTCAACATCGCTCCTCCGCTGAACCTGGCGCCCGAGTGGGTGGGCGCGCACGTCGGCCACACCGTCGGCAAGTACGCCGAGAGCCTGCTCACACTGGGCTGGGCGGCGGAGTTCGCGTCGGTGCCCATCGCCGTGAATTCGCTGTGGCCCGCGGTTACGTTGGCGAGTACCGGCATGATGGTCGTCCTCGGCGAGGAGGCGGTGCGAGCGCAGGCGCGCAGCACCCGTGTCATGGCCGATGCGGTGCACGCCGTCGTCACCCGTCCGGCGGCCGAGTGCTCCGGGAACTTCCTCACAGACGAGGAGGCGCTGCGCCAGGAGGGCGTCACCGACTTCGGGGCCTACCGGCTGGCGGCCAGCGAAGACGACCTCACGCCTAGCTTCTATCTCCCCTCCGTACCGCTGCCCGACGTACGTGCGCTGTCGTGAGCGACTTCGAGAAGCTCGGCGCTCAGTCCGATCGTCCTCATGTCCGGCGAACACCACTTCAAGGAGGTCCGGTTCGACAAAGGAGTAGCGATGACAGTTTCGGCATTCGAGGGCGCGTCGGCGATCGTCAGTGGCGGGGCGGGTGGCCTTGGTGCCCGGTGATTGCTCCGCGCGCCATGGCATCCGCCATCCGCACCGACGCGATCGACGGTGCCCCGGCATTCGTACGAGCCGTCGAGCGCCCACGCGCCGATCTCACCGACGCGGGACGCGACCCCTCCAGCGTCGACATCCAGGTGGAGGTACCCCTGCTCGACCTCTCCGACTGCGGCGCGGTCCGCGGTGCCCTCGAGGAGCTCGCTGAGTTCGAGAGCCTGGGCGCGACGTGGGCGCTCGCGCACGTCGACGGGTCCTCGGACGAGGTCGCCGCCAACTATCTCGCCGCCTTCGCCGAAATCGTCATCGCGCCGCGGCGCGCACCGGGAGGACCGCACGATGCCGTCGTCGCTCACGGGTGATCCGTCGACCGTCGCAGTCGTCTGCGTGGAGTGCCAGCAGGGCGTATTGGGCCCGGACACGGTGCTGCCCGACCTGGCCGCCGAATGCGTCGGCCTGGTGTCGTGCATCGGTCGGTTGCTGACTGGGGCACGAGGAGCCGGAGCGTGCGTCGTCCACGCGACGTACGAGCGGCTACCGGGATCGAAACCCACGGGAACCGCTCGGCTTTGGCGTGCGCTGGACGCCGGCACCGCCCACTGGACGCCGGGCAGCGCACCGACGAGGGTGATTCCGGAACTCCTCGCGGCATCCGATCTGGTGCTGCCGCGCCGCCACGGCCTGTTTCCCACGCTCGGCACAGAACTGCTGCCCACCCTGGAGGACCTCGGCGTACAAACCGTCGTGCTCGCGGGCGTCTCGCTGAACCTCGCGCTGCCCCATACCGCCGGGCAGCTCACCCAAGACGGTTTCCGTCTCGTCGTGCCGCGGGATGCGGTCGGTGGGACCCCGGCCGAGTACGGCGAAATGGTGTTGACCAACACCATGGCGATGCTCGGCCGGATAACCACCGTTGACGAGCTGCTCACCGAATGGGCTGAGCCCCAGCTAGATTAGCGTCCCGTTAGAGGGTGCTGCGGTACGGCCCCAGCGACGTGCACGACAGGTCCATCATCGGAGCCACGTTGCCGCAGGCCCGGCCGGTGGACTCGTAGACGGCGCCCGGCCGGTACGGGGTGAAGTAGACCTGCACCCGATCCCACCAGGGGTGGAACGCGCACCGCGGCTTGGCCCCACCGTCCTTGAGTCCGACACAGACCGTCCACGAGTTGACCGTGATGTTGCCGGTGCACTCACCAGGCTCGAGCGTGGCCGTCACCATCTTGGTCCCCGATGTGTCGACAACCGTCGGCGGAGTTAGGGAGAACGCGCACGACGGCTTGCCCGCTGCGCCATCGGAATCCGGCTCTGCGTGCGCAACGGCGGTCTGGGCCGTCACCGTCGCCAGCGCAATGAACGTCGATACGACCGCTCGACTCCAGAGCTTCACCTCAGCACCCCTCCGCATCAGACCGGGTCGAACTTCGAGATCAGCCAGCGTCCGTCGACCTTGTCCAGCTCGATGCGCACGGTGGAGGCCATGTCCGTCGGGGCGCTCGTCCCGATCGTGGTCGTCTGGTTCACGAAGACCAGAGCGACGGCGTGATTCGTCGTCGCCGACACCGACGTCGCGGCGGGCACGGCGGCGACGGCCGTGATCTTCTGCTGCTTCGCGCCTGGGATCACCACGTCGTTGGTGAGCGACGTGTACGCGTTCAGGAAGTCACCGGTCAGCAGAGAGCGTGCGGCGACCAGCTTCTCGTCGACGTCGGCGGGGGTGTACGACAGCAGCGCGACAGTGCCGTCCTTGGCGGCCTGTGCCGACTCGGTGCGGGCCTGCTGTACAGCGCGAAGGGTATCGGTGTGCCACCTGAGATATCCACCGACCGCGAACACGATGAGCGCCAGCGCGGGAATCAGCCCGTAGACCACCACACGGGCCCAGTTCGTCCGCCGCCTAGCGGATTTCGCCTCCCCCGCCGCCTCCGCCTCGATCTCGGCGGGCTCGTCGGCACCGGCTTCCGGTGCCGCGGCCGCATCCGTCACGTCGTGCGACTCGTCGTCGATGTCGACACCGCTGTGGTCGATCGTCGCTGTCATGAAAGTGATCCGTTCGTCATTGCCGTGATCATCCGGTTCAGCCGCCACCATGCTCAGGGTACGAACTGAACGTTGGACACCTTGATTTGGTCGCCGAGTTGCTGGACGTCGATGCGCATCCGCCACTTACGCGGATCCGCGTCCCCGCCACCGGCGTTCGACGTCTTCACCGACACCGCGACCAGCACCCTGGCCCCGTCGGTCGACTCCGACTCCACGCCAGCCTCGGTCACCGAGCCGACCGATGTCGACTGGGCATTCTTCACCACGTCGACGAAAGGCTGTGCGTTCCTGGTGAACTCGTCGTGGAACGTGCCAGTGGCCGAGTCGAGGATGCGCTGGATGTCCGCGTCCGCGTGAGTCCAGTCGATGGTCGTCAGGTTGATCGCGCCCTGGCGAGCGGCCTGCAGATACGAATCATGTCGATCCTCGCTCTGCTGTGCCTGATACGAGCGGTAACCTAGATATCCGGTGAGCCCCACCGCCGCGACGAGAACTGCGATCCCCGCCAGCAGCGCCAGCCGGAGCGGGGACACCGGTGTCCGTCCTCCTTCAGCGGAACCCTCAGTCGGCTCCTCCTCCGATTCGTCGGGGCTGTCGACTTCGGCGGTATCGGTGGTCACCGGCGGCGCGGTCGTGCCGTCGTCGGTCAATTCGGCTTCGGCGGAATCAGCATCTGCTGCCACGTCTGCTCCTTCGGTGTGTTGCTTCCTAGGTTGGCCTGCGTGTACACCTTGCCGTCAGGGCCGACGTACGTGCCAGTGGCCGGGTCGTACTGCGCGAAGGCGATCGGGGGCGGCGGCGCAGCAGGCACGGGCGGTAACCCGTCGGGTGCGAAGCCGGGAGGTACGGCCACGCCGGGCTCGAACTGCGGCACGCCCTGACCGGTCGTTGTGGCGTTGGGGTCGCCCTTCCACGTCGGGTCGTTGTTCAACGGGACGTAGGGTTCGTCGCTCTCGCACAGTTTCACCGACGCCGCCCGCCTGCCCGGCCGCGTCTCACACGGATAGTTCTTCGCACCCCGCACATTGGTCGTGCCGTCCTGCGGCGTCCGGCAGTAGAGCAGACCGGGAGGGGCATCCGGATAGTCGGTCAGTGACGGCGAGCGCATCTGCGTTGCCGGTAGGAATCCCGAGGTGCACGGCTTGGGCAGGTTGACGTTCAGATTGAAGCTCAGGTAGGCGCCTTTGTAAGCCTGCTTCGTGTGCTGGTTCGGAACCGTGACACCTTGGATGATCTGCGTACCCTGTGGCAACAAGACGAGGATCTGCTCGATGCTGTCCCGGTATGCCACACCGACGTTGGCGAGCGAGACCAGGTTCGACAAGACGATCGGCAGAGTGGGCTGAAGTCGATCGAACAAAGCCCCGACCTCGTCGGCCGCTGCTGGCGCGTTCTGCAGCACTCCGCGAACGGAATCGTCGTTGTTCTTCAGAGATGTCGTGATGGCGGCCAAGTGGGATGCCCACGCCTGGACCGAGTTCGACGTCTGCGTCTGGGTGTCCAGGATCGGTGCAGAGTTGTCGATGACGTTGTTCAGCTCGTCGAGATTCGCCTTGGCGTCCCTTGCCAGATTGCTACCGCCCCGCAGGAATCGGGCGATATCAGGGCCGAGACCGCCGAAGGCGAGGTAGGACTCGTCGACGGTAGTTTTGAGGTTTTTCTGCGGGATCGCCTCCAGGCCGCGGTTGGTCGCGTCGAGCAACTCGTTGATGTTCGGTGGAGCACTGGTGTCGCTGCGGTGGATCGTGTCGCCGTTCTTCAGCGGCGGGGAGTTGCCGTCGCGCGGCAGAAGCTGGACGTACTGCTCACCTACCGCGGACACGCTGCGCACCTCGGCGGTCAGATCGGACGGGATCTTGACGTCGGAGTCCAGCGAGAGTTCTGCGTGCACGCCGGTGTCGGTCAACTCGATGCTCTTGACCACACCCACCGTCGTGCCGCGATAGGTGACGTTGCTTCGCTCGTAGAGGCCGCTCGCGTCGGGTAGGTCGAGGGTGACGCGGTACTGGCCGATGCCGAAGAACAACCGCGGCGCCTGCAGATACCCGAACGCCATGACGGTCAGGCCGACGAGCGACACGACCACGAAGACGGCGAGCTGGATGATGGTGCGTCTGGTGATGTACATGTCACGGCCCCTGGTTGAAGTGGTAGGGCACGACGAGTGGATTGCGCGCGGTGTACGGGCTCGGCATCTGCCCGATCGTGCGGCCCCACTGCATTTCGAGCTCGGTCAGTTCGCCCTCGAACCGGGTGCCGGTCAGTAGGCCGGCGTCGAGCCTGCTGAGGGTCAGGTCGATGACCGCCGTCAGGTTGGCGTAGTCGCCGCGCAGCCACTTCGACAGTGTTGGCTTGGGGAACGGGAACGTCGAATAGAAGTCCAGCGAACGGGTCAGCGCGGGGCCGGCGTCGGCGAGTGACTTCAGCACCGGGCCCAGGTCCTGCAACTCCTTGACCAGATTCTCCTTGGTCTGGTTCACAGAATCGGCCGTCAGCGCCGCGAACTTGCCGAGCGCGTCGACCGCGTCCACCAGCGTCCTGCGCTCGTCCTTCAGCACGGACAGCGCGTCGGGGATGGTCTTCAGCGCCTTGTCGACCACCGGCCGCTGCGCCGCGATCTGACCAGTCAGGTTGTTCAGGCTGTCGGTGGCGGCGATGATGTCGCCCGTCTGGGCGTTCAGGTTGGTGACGAAGCCGTCGAGTTGCCCGATGAGACTGCGCAGGTCGTTCTCCCGACCGGCAAACGCCGTACTCAACGTCCTCGTGATCTCCTCGATCTGGCCGATGCCGCCGCCGTTCAGCAGCAGCGACACCGCGGCGAGCGTCTGCTCGGTCGACGGAACCGTGTTGGCAGACGCCAGGGGGATCAGCGAGCCCTCGTGCAGCTTGCCCTCCGGCGCAGCGTCTTTCGGTGGCGCGAGTTCGATGTGAAGCGTGCCGAGCAGGCTGGTCTGGCCGAGTGTCGCGGTCGCGTTGGCGGGCAGGTCGACGTCGCCGTTCAGCTCCATCGTCAGCAACGCGTGCCAACCCTGCAGTTCGATCTTCGTCACCTTGCCGACCGTGACGTCGCCGACGCGGACACGGGAGTTCCGCTCGATGTTGTCGACATTCGGCAGCTGCGCCTGGATGGTGTACGCGCCCGGCCCACTGCCCTCGGTGCCCGGCAGCGGCAGCGAGTTGGCGCCCTGCCAGCTCCCGCAGCCCGACAAGCCGACGACGGCGGCCAGCACCACGAGGCCGGTGCACACCCGGCGCATCACGAGCCCGCTCCGTGCGGAACCATCAAGCCGGCCAGGCCTTCCGAGGAATCGGCCTGCGGCGGCGGAGGCGGTGGCCCGGGATCGGGCACGGCCGGCACGAACGGCGGGTCACCGTGGTACGGATTGGCGGGCTCACCAAAGGTGGTGAACGGCGCGCCCGCAGGCGGCAACGGCCCGGAGGCGGGCGGAGTTGCTGCAGCCGACCCGCCCGCTTCAGCGGGCAGCGCCCCTGGAGCGACTGGGGGCGGAATGTAGTCGGGCCGCATCCAGTCCTCACTGTAGGTGATCTCATTCGGGCGGGCGCTGGCTCCCACGAAGAGGTTCTCGCCCAGCGGGAGGAAGTTGTACTGCCGGTTCTTCAGGATCGGTGCGAGGTACTGCACGCAGAGCTTGGACGACTGTTCGGCACCGAGCCGAGACGCCGCTTGGACTGCGCCGCAGATGAATTGGATGGGGTTGGAGAACATGTTCGTCGCAAGGTTGCCGGTGAGCGCACCCTGCGCCGGCTGGTAGATGTTGACGAAGTTCTGGAAGCCCGGTGCCCCCACGTGAATCACCTGCTTGATGTCGTCGAGGCTCTCGACGAGCGTCGTCGACACCGCCGCCAACTGATCGGACGTGGTGCCGAGTGACTCGCGGTTGTCCGCCACGAAGCTCCGCACATCGCCAAGGACCGAGTTGATGTCGGAGACCGCGCTGCCGAGCTCGTTCGGATCATTGGACAGCAGCCCGGTGGCGCTCGCGAGATTCTGGTTCAGGCTGCGCAGCAAGTCCTGACTGCTCTGCAGCGCGTCGACCAGGATCGAGAGGTTCTTGATCGTGGAGAACAGGTCGGTGCTGTGGTCACCGAGCGCCGAGAACGCCTGGGAGAGTTTGATGATCGTGTCCCGGATGTTGGCGCCCTCGCCGCGCAGGTTGTCCGCCGCGGTGTTCACGAATGCACCCAGAGTGCTGACACCTCCCGGCTGGGTGGGTTGCAGCGCTTCGGTCAGACGCTGCAGCTGAATCCGAAAATCGTCGAAATCGACTGGTACAGCGGTCCGTTCCTGCGGAATCACCGCGTTGTCGGCAAGTTTGGCGCCGCCCTTGTAGGCGGGGGTGAGTTGAATGGCGCGCACGCTGACGAGCGAGGGCGAGATGACGGCGGCATTCACATTCGCTGGAACAGGGTACTTCTCGTCGTACCAGAAGGTGATCTTCACCGTGTCCGGCTCCGGCTCGATCTTCTCGATCCTGCCGACCGGAACACCGAGGATGCGGATCTCGTCGCCCGCGTAGATGCCGTTGCTGTTGGCGAAGTAGGCAGTGACGTGGACGCGCTTCGCCACGCCGGCGCTCGTCGCCACGATCACCACTCCGGTGACCAGCACGACCGCCAGGAGGATCGCGACGCCGATACGGCTGTAGCGCGGCGCCTTCATCACTGACCACCTTCCGTGGGTACCGGCCCGGGCGCGGGTCCTGCACCGCTAACGGCAGGAGCCGGTGTCGGCTCTTGGCCGGGGGCGGGCATGCTCACGGGTCCCTGCGCAGGCTCGGTCGACTGCTGGTTCGGCGGTCCGGCCGCAGGCGGTCCCGGCGGCGGTCCGCCCGGCGGCGGCGCGGGCAGCGGCTCGGTGTAGGGGTACCGGCCGGGGAACTGCGGCGGCAGGTTCGGGTCCTGGTTGCCAGTGATCGCGTCCGGCAGAAACTGTTTCGGCTCGCCGCCCTGGCCGGTGCGCGGCATCGGCAGCGGCAGCGGAGGCGTGCCGGGCTGACCCACCTGCGGGTCGGCTCGCTGCGACGGCGCGAGCACGTGGGGATCCAGACCGAGATCGGAAAACGCCGCGTCGATGAACGGCTGCACGAACTGACCTGGCAGCAGGTTCGCGAGGTACGCCTGGAAGAAGGGTCCGGACCCGACCGACTCACCGAGTGAGGTGGCGTAGTGCCCCAGGCCCTTGATCGACTTCTGCACTTCCGTCTTGCGGTTCTGGACGATGGCCAGCACACCGTTGAGCTTGTCCAGCGCCGGCTTCAGGGTGTCCCGGTTGTCCGCGATGAATCCCTTGATCTGCTGGCTCACGGCCGACAGGCTGCCCGAAATCTGGTCCAGCGCATCACTTTGGCTGCGCAGCTGTACGAGTAGGGCGTTGGTGTTCTGCAGCAAGGTGACGATCTGGTCGCTGCGCTCGGCCAGCACGCCGGTGACCTTGTTGGCGCTCGCCAGCAGGTTCCGGAGTTCGGCGTCCCGCTTGTCGAGCGTCTCGGAGAAGCGCGCGACGCCTGCGACCGCGACCCGCAGCGAGGGCGGGGTATCGGCAAACGTTTCCGACAGCGTGGCCAGCGACGCCGACACCTGCTGGGTGTCGAGACCGCTGATGGCCGTGGTGAGATCACCGAGCGCATCCGGCAGCTGGTACGGCGACCGGGTCCGCTCGATGGCGATCGGGCCGGACTGCTCGCCGTCGCCGCGGGGAGTCACCTCGAGGATCTTCGCGCCGAGCAGGCTCTTGGTCTTGATGGCCGCTTCGGTGCGATCGCCGAGGCGGATTCCGTCGTCGACCTGGAAGGTCACCAATACCCGTGAGCCGTCGAGTTCGACGCTGTCGACCTGACCGACCCGGTATCCGGCTACCTGCACCGGGGACAACGGGATCAGCCCGCCGGCCTCGTCGAAGTACGCCGAGTACTCCTTGGTCTGATCGACGAATGGCAGCTTGTCGTAGTTCAACGCGGTGACGATCGCGAGCGCGGTGATCCCGATGCCGATGAGTCCGATCGTGATCGGATTGCGTTCGGAGAACAGCTTCATCGTGGCGTGCACCTCCCGCTGTCCTGCCCCGCCACCTTGACGTACACCGGTTGGCCGCCCTTTCCGTTCAACTTCAAGACGGCATCGCACAGGTAGAAGGCGAAGAAGTCGCCGTAGATCCCCTGCCGCCCGAGGATCTGATAGGCGTCGGGCAGCGTCTTGAGCAGGTTGTCGAAGAAGTCCTTATCGGCCAGCACCGTCGCCGCGGTTCGATCCAGCTCGCTGACGACCGTCTTGGCGGGGGGCCGGCCCTGCGCCAGTAGATCGGCGACCCCGGCCGCGGCGGAATTGGCATAGGCCACCGAGTTGCTGACGTCCTGCTTGCGATCGGCAAGCGTCTTCACCAGATCGGACAGCGAGTCGACGGCCTTGGCGAACTGCGTGTTCTGGTCGCCGATCGAACCCAGCACCGAGTTGAGGTTGACGATGACCTGCCCAATCAGCTGGTCTCGGTTGGCGAGGGTGTTGGTGAGCGCGGCGGTCTGCTCGAAGAACGAGTTGAGGGTGGCGCCCTGTCCCTGGAACGCCGAGATCAATTGGCCTGTAAGCGCGTTCACCTGATCGGGATCCAGGGCTCGGAACAGCGGGCGGAACCCGCCGATCAGCGAGTCCAGATCCAGTGCGGGCGAGGTCCGGGCCAGCGGAATGGTGTCACCGGCCTGGAGCTTCCGCGTCCCGCCGACCCCCTCCTCGAGCTCCATGTACCGGCCGCCGATCAGGTTGTCGTACCGGATCACTGCACGGGTGCCCTCAGTGAGCACCACCGAGTGGTCGGCGTTGAACTCCACCAGCGCGGTGTTGTCCGGTTGGATCGTCACGTTGGTGACCTTCCCGACCTCGACGCCCGCGATGCGGACGAACTGGTCGATCTCGAGCCCCGTCACGTTGGTGAACTGCGCCTTGTAGCTCTTCTCCGACTGGAACCGGAGCTGCCCGAACACGGCGAACATCGCGAAGATGCCGAACGTACAGACCACCATGAACACGGCGAGGCGCCAGATCGCGCCGCCGAGGTTGTCTCTCATGGTCGCACTCCTTCCGTGTCTGCGTTGCGCGGAGTCATCGTCACGGTCCGGGGATCGCCGGGTTGGGAATCGGGGGTACCGGCGTCGGGTCCATCTGGCCGGGGTTGGCGACGAAGAACGGCTCAGATCCGGGCGGCGGCGGGCCAGGCTCGCGTGGCTGACCGGGTGGCGGTGCGGGCGGCAGCCCGGGGTAGAGCGGCGTGCCGTCGGGCGCGTAGAGCTGCGCACCGTATGCCGGGGCACCGAAGTAGGGGATGGGACCGGGCGCGGGTCCCCCGGGATAGCGGATGCTCGACGGCTCGGGGATTCCGCGGGTGCCGGGGAGGTAGTTGGCGTAGCCGGGGAATCCGATACCGGGGTTGGGCCGGTTGTCCAGACCCGTGCCGAAGCCGGTGTTGGTCACCAGGTTCCGCACCGGCCAGTTCTTCGACACGTCGGGACCGGACCCGCAACCCGGCCGTCCGCCCGGTCCGCCCTTGGCACCGTTGATGGGCAGGTTCTCCGGGAACTTGTAGGGATCGTCACCCAGCAGAAGCGCGACATCCAGAATCACCGATTTGCCGTTGTCCCCACCGGCGACGCCCATGAATCCCGTGTCGATGGTCGTCTTGCCTCCGACGAGAAGGCACGTGAGTTCGGGGTTGTACTTCATCAGCAGCCGCGTCGTCGGCTCCAGCGTATTGACACCCGTGACCAGGTTGTCCTTGTTGGCGCCGAGGAGGGCGATTCCCTTGTTGGACAAGCCGGCCAGGTTTAGCAGCAGGGAGTCCAGCTGCTTGGAGTTGTCGACGATGGCCGAGCTGGTGGTGCTCGCCCCGTCGAGGATCGTCACGATGTTCTGCGCGGCCGCCGAGTACGTGTCGCTGAAGCCCTGCAGCGACTGGAAGTCCCCGCGGATCTTATCCATGCGCGGATTGATCTGCTGGAGCACCTCGTTGCCGTCGGAGATCGCCTGACCGAGCGAATCCCCTTGCCCGCGAAGGCCTTCAGCGAGGGCACTAAGGACGGCGTTCAGCTTCGCCGGATCGATCTGCCGCAGGATGCCGGTGAGGTTCTGAAAGACGGTGTTGACTTCGGTGCTGACGTTCTGCGACTTGATCACCGCCCCCTGAGCCAGCCGTTGGTTAGTGGGGTTGTCCGGGTACATCAGGTCGACGTACTTGGCGCCGAACGCCGTCGTAGCCCGGATGCGCGCTTCGATGTTCGCCGGGATGTGCTGTAGCTGGTTGCGGTAGATGTCGAGGGTGAGGGCCACGGACTCACCGGAGAGCTTCACGGCCTTGACCTCGCCGACCTGCACACCGCGCAGCTTCACCTTGGCGCCGTCCTCCATGACGAGTCCGCTGCGATCGGAGGTCAACGTGACTGCGGCGGTTCGGGTGAAGTCACCGTTGAACATCGCCAGCGTGACCCAGATGATGGCGGCGATCACCAGCAGCAGGATCAGCGTCCACCAGCCGGGCTTGATGCGGCCTTCACTTCTCGACGATTCCACGGCGCTATCCCGAGAGGTGAAATCCGCCGGACCGGCCGTAGATGGCCAGTGAGACGAACAGGGTCACGAACACAGCGGCGACGAGCGACGTGCGGACCGCGCGGCCGACGGCCTCGCCGACGCCCGCGGGACCCCCGGACGCGTTGAAGCCGTAGTACGTGTGCACGAGCATGACCACGACGGCCATCGAAATCGCCTGCAGGAACGACGCGATCAGGTCATAGGGGTTCAGGAAGGTGGCGAAGTAGTGGTCGTACACACCCGTCGATTGGCCGTAAATGAAGGTGTCGCCGAGGCGGGTAGCAGCGAAGGCCATCAGCACCGCGACGCAGTAGAGCGGGATGACGACGACGACACCGGCGACGACCCTGGTCGACGCGAGGTACGCGACGGACCGGATGCCCATTACCTCCAGCGCGTCGATCTCCTCGCTGATCCGCATCGCCCCCAGTTGCGCGGTGGCACCCGCGCCGATGGTGGCGGCCAGTCCGATACCGCACACCAGCGGGCCGACCAGACGGACGTTGAGGAACGCCGAGGTGAAGCCGGCCAGGGCGTCGACCCCGACCTGCTGCAGCTGGGTGTAGGCCTGGATCGCCACCAAGGAACCGGCCGAGAAGGTGAGGAACGCGACGATGACGATCGTTCCGCCGATGATCGCCAGGGCGCCGTTGCCGAGGCTCATCTGCGCGATCAGGCGAATGAGTTCGGCTTGATACCGGAACACCGCGTCGGCGCTGCCCTTGATCGTCTGGCCGTAGAACTGTGTCTGCCTGCCGATCTGGTTCCAGCCGACCGTGACGCTCACCCACCTTCGGCGGATTCGCGGATGCAACGTACTCGCGGTACTCGCGGTCATCGACTCTGGCTCACTTTCCGAAGGTCGCTTTGACAGCGACCGCAGTCACGATCACATTGATCACGAACAACGCGAGGAACGTGAACACGACCGTTTCGTTGACCGCGTCGCCGACGCCCTGCGCGCCGCCACCCACGGAAATGCCTTTGTAGCAACCGATCAGGCCCGCGGCGAGGCCGAAAATGACGCCCTTGGCCAGACAGATGATTACCTCCGTCGGACCTACGAGGAGCGTGAGACCCGCAGCGAAGGCACCTGGGGTGACGTTCTGAAAGTAGACGGCGAAGAAGAAGCTGCCGACGATGCCGACCAACGTCACTAGCGACGTCAACATGAGCGACACCAGTGTCGCGGCGAGAATCCGAGGGACGACCAGTGCCTGCACGGGGTTGATGCCCAGCACGCGCAGCGCGTCGAGTTCCTCACGAATAGTGCGCGCTCCGAGGTCGGCGCAGATGGCCGTCGCGCCGGCTCCCGCGATCACCAGCACCGTGACGACCGGACCGATCTGTGTCACGGCGCCGAGTGCGGCACCGGTGCCCGAGAAGTCGGCGGCGCCGATCTCGACGAGGAGGACGTTGATGGTGAACGTCGCCAGCACGGTGAACGGAATCGCCAGCATGATCGTCGGCAACAGTGACACCCGAGCGATGAACCAGGTCTGAAGCAGGAATTCGCGCCACGCCCACGGCGGCTTGAACAGGAACACGAAGGCGTCCAGGCTCATGGCGAAGAGGTCGCCCAGCGCCCGTACGGGTTTGGTTGAGGCACTGCTTAACAACGGGCCGTCGCTTCCGGTCGAGCGCTTGCCTGCGTCATGTCTTCGACCTCCACTAACTGGTTTATTGACATCCGCATACGCGCTGTGATTCAACGCACATCCAACTGCGGGAAGACCGTACACCACCCTTTTGCATCGGAGCAACCGAATGGCGCAAAAGTCGGCCCGCCGTGATGCGAGCCGCGACACCGTCGACGGGCTTTGATTTATGTAAATGCGACGAATCAACCGCAGTTGTCTCACGAGGATGGAGCTGGATGGGCATCGAGTTCGAGCGCGACGGTCGCACCCTGCCGGCTGGCAGCGATCGCGAGGGATAGGTGCAGCTAAACGCACATTCGGACAAGGCTCTCTCACTGCAGGCGACCGGGAAGACCGGAGGTGGCGGACAAGGCGGGAGCGCGGCTCGGGTGACAGTCGAAACGTCTGAATGCCATTGGTCGCAACAATGGTCGCCACGCATATAATGAAAGTATTACGTGGCCCCTTTCATAAGGAAATTCCAGACATCGCTGGTCCATTTAAAGTCGGCGACGAAAGACAATTAGTCGAACCGATCGAAAAAGATCGATTTTCGCCGATATTCAACACGCAATGGGGAAATATTCTATTGGGGAAATGGACGAAGATTGTCGAGACCAAGTAAGTTGACAGACGGTCCGTGACTGCACCGCGGCCGTTGGACTCAGCGGTCCGCCAGTCCGAAACGGCTGCTAGCTGCGACGCGGTCGACGCGAGCGCCCGCGCACACCGCCATAGTCGAGCACCGACTCCATCGGAGATGCGAACGCATCGTACGGACGAATGGGGATCGCGCACCAGAAAGGACGGACGGGCCGGCGGTCAATTCGGCGAAGAATTAATCATCTATCTATTTAGTGGTTTAAGACGTTCGGAACCCGCTATTACTCATCCTAGCCGTGCAGCAGCGTGGCCGAAATGCGCAGGCGTGCGCGATCTTGCCGTCGTGGACTAGCCGTGATGTCCAGGGCGGTTGTTCCTCCCGCTATCGGTGAGCCTGTGTGACAGCGAGGCCTGCGGTTGTGAAGTGGAGCTGTCTAGGAAACGCTTCACCAACCAGGAGGCCTTCGTGCCCACCCAAATGCTGCTCTGACCCCGCGCGCTCGATCAAGGCTGGCCCTTCTCGTCGTTGAGTCCGGCTGGAGTTGCGCGGCGGGCGGCCAAGACGTTCATGGTCGTCCCGCGAACCGCCAAGAAATGGGCGACCGGTTCCGCTCTGAGGGGTCGGGCCGGGATGGCTGACCGCAGTCGCGTTCGCTGGCAGTGATGCGCCGAATCATGGATCTGAGATGGCGCAAGCGGCTCGGGCAGGTCCAGATCGGCGGGCGCCTGGTAGTGCCGAACTCGACTGGGTCGAGGCCCGCAGCTGCGCGTTACACCGAAACGCACTCCCCCGTACCGGCCGCAAACCAACGGAAACGTCGAGAGGTTCCACCGCATCCTGGCCGATGGCTGGGCCTACGCCCGCCTCTACGAATCCACCACCGAGCCCACTCCGCCCTCGGAGGCCAGCCACCAGTCACACGACTGAACAACCTCCCTAGACATCACAACTAGCAGCTCACCTTGATGGTGAACTGCGCAGGCACCCTGGCGCTGGGATTCTCGGCGGTGAACCCTACGGCCGTTCCCGTGACCGTGTATGTCCGGTCGGCGAGGGTGACATCCGCCGGCTTACCGAGGTCGCGGAGATAGCTGCCCGTGAAGCCGCCGAGGTCCCGGATGTCGACCGAATCGGCGACGAGGCCCTTGGCGTTGTTCACCATGAGGGTCGCCCCGGCTTTGTCGTCGCCGGTGGTGATCGTGGTGAACGATTCCACGGTTGAGCACGAGACCGCGGTGACCGGTGGCAACCGATCGGCGTTCACTTCGACCGATGCGGTGCCCGCCGCCAGCTGACCGGACTTCACCGATTCGGCCGGCGGGGTGGATGAGCAGCCCGCCAGAGCGCCGGTCACGAGCATCAGTGCAGCCGCACGCATAGTCCTGGGCACGAATCACCTCAATGGGTCTTGGCGGGGCTCTTCCCACGCACTTCGGTGTCGAATGTATCGGCGCACCGGGCACACCGCGTCGTAATCGCCGACACCACCGCTCATCCGTTCAGCAAGCGGAACAGGAGCTCGCAAATGGCGTTCTTCATCGCCTGCTCGGTGGGCCGATCGGAGTCGCCGCCCTGCACCACGAGCCACGAACGTTCGAGCATCGCCATTACCGTCAATCCGGTTGCGTGCGAGTCGGCCTCGAGCGGGGTTGCCGCCAACTTGTCGATCCGATCGCCCAGCGCCTGTGCGGTGCGCCGATAGGACCGCTCCGACGCCGCACGGAAGCGAGCATCGTCGGGAGCGTCCTCCGAGGACCTGGCCACGAACGCCCCATTGCGATCGAGGTAAGCGAAATAACGATCAATCCAGTGCATCAGCGCCGCGCGGTCGGCCGGACCGTGCAGCTCGCTGAAGGACTCGACCACCCCGGGGACGTCGATATACGTGGCCGTGCCGAGTTCGACGAACAACTGGGTCTTGTCGGTGAAGTGGTAGTAGTAGAACGTAGCCCGCGTGACCTTCGCCGGACCCGTGATGTCGGCCACGGTGACACCCGAGAACCCTTGCACGAGAACATTTCTCGGCTCCTTCGAGTATCCGTTCCCGGGTTCTGTCGGACTTGCGGGCACCTCGGGAGGCTTGGTCAGACGCCATGTACGACCGAATCGGCAGAGGTGCGGTCGTCCGGATAAAACCCCTGGCCCAGGCTCGCAACGGCTCGAAGCCCGACGCTTCGGACGGTGCCAGACCCGGTCGTTCGAGGTAGATCTGACGGTCCCAGATTCGGATGTCATCGGGCGGTGCGAGTTTGGCCGCCTCCACCCGTTCCTCGAACCGGCCCCGTAGCCGCGGGCCCGACTCAACCGCCCGTTCGATCGGGCCTTAATGAAGCGATGGTTGACTATCGGCCGGCAGGGAGCTTCAATCGGATCGACGCCGACGACAACCCAATCCGGAGGCCGATGTGCACGTCAAGATCGAGAAGTTTGCTGCGTGGTCCGGCCTCGCCATGACCGGGGGGTTCCTGGTGATGTTCTGGTGGATCGCCGGCCTCATACCGCCCCACCGGCCAACCGACTCCGCCGAGCAGATCGCCGCGATCTACGCCGACAACCAACTGCGCTTGCAGATCGGTCTCGCGCTGATGATCTTCTTCGCCTACCTCTACACTCCGTTCCTCGCCCTGCTGTCGCGTCAGGTGAGACGGATCGAGGGGTACTGGGGCGTCATGTCGGTCTCGCAGATCATCCTGAGCGTGACATTCCCCTTGGGCTTCTCGCTATGCGCGCTGTTCGCCGCCGTCGCGGCATATCGCCCGGACCGCGCCCCCGACGTCACGCAGGCCTTCAACGACACGTTCTGGTTCATCTTCGTCGGCTTGGTCGGGCCGCTCATCACCCAGGTGATCATCGTCGCCGTGGCGGTGTTCCTGGACAAACGCGAGGTCCCGACGTTCCCGCGCTGGTATGGGTACTTCAGCATCTGGTACGTCGTACTCGGCGTGCCGGGATGCGCGATCTACGTATTCAAGACTGGCCCCCTCGCGTGGAACGGCGTGTTCGCCTTCTGGATCCCCCTCACCGTGTTCGTCGTCTGGATCGCCGTCACCTCCTTCATGCTGTCGAAGGCGGTCGATGTCGAGGCCGCCGAGCGTGAACGGGCCGCGGAAACGAAGCAGTGGGAACCGGCTGCGTGACGACCGCACCAGTTCGTGCGGGTGACGGATTAGCGGCTCGAAAAGCCCGCCGTATTCCAGGGGAGCCCGGTGTGTGGGTGTTCCTCTTCGGCGACATGCTCGTATTCGGCACGTTCTTCGCAACGTTCCTGTACCGACGCTCACGTGCGCCGGACGCGTTCGACGCGGCGCGCCATACCCTGCACATCGGCGTCGGCGTGACGAACACCCTCGTCCTGCTGACAAGCTCGCTGCTCGTCGTGACGGCGATTCGCGCAGTTCGCACGTCTCGAGCTCGGATCGCACAGAAGCTCTTTGGGGGAGCCATAGCGTGCGGTCTCGCATTCGTCGGACTCAAAGCGGTCGAATACACGGCGATGGTGTCGGCGGGACACGTCCCGTCGCGCAACGAGTTCTACCAGTACTACTTCATCCTCACGGGCATACATCTCCTGCATGTCGTGATCGGTATCGCCGTACTGATCGCGCTGCTGTATCAGGCTCGCCACACCAGGCTCAGCACGACACAGATCGGAGTCGTTGAAGCAGGAGCGTGCTTCTGGCACCTCGTCGACCTCTTGTGGATTCTGCTGTTTCCCCTCCTCTATCTGGTGAGCTGAATGATTCGTTCACTTCTCAACGCGCGATCGTCGTACGTCTGGCTCGTCCTCGTGGTCGCAACGGTGCTGTCCTGGGCGATCGGCGTCGAGCACGCTGTGGGCTCAGGCATCTCCGTATTGGTGCTGGCCATCGCTGCCATCAAGATCCGTTACGTCGGCTTGGACTTCATGGAGTTGCGAACCGCGCCGCTTCCCCTGCGCGTCGCGTTCGAGAGCTACTGTGCCGCACTGTTCCTCGTCCTGGCGGGAATGTACGTGTGGCTGTGAGGCCACCGCGACGAGGTTCGCGGGTGCGCAGGGGCAGCGCGGCGAGCCTGCTCGGTGATGCGCCCGTAAGACGTTCGCCGAGAACGGTTACCGCGCCACGACTCGGGATATCGCAGCCTGCGCGGGTGTCTCCCACGACCTGATCTTCCGCTACTTCGGCAGCCACCTGGCGACTCCGCATAGTGACATTGCTGGTCGGCTCCGTTGCGACGTTCGTGAACAACGGCTATCGCCGCGACGCAGACATGCCATCGCACGCTGAGATCGTCGCCGAGCTCACCCGCTTCGTCTACCGGGGCCTCCAGGACGATTGAGGCGGTGGTCTCAGGGCTGGTGTTACGAAGTCTCGAACTCGTTGGCGCACAGCGTCCGCCGACCGATCCGTCGCGTGGGTTGCGAGGTAGGAGTGCTCCGTCAAATGATCGATGACGGCGCGCAGAGAAATATCGGTGCGGATGTCGCCGTTGCGCCGGCCTTCGATGAGAACGGGCGTCATGATCTCGTCTATCAAGGCGCGAACTTCGGGATCGACGGGCGCTCCCGGCCGCGAGACGAGTTCGAGCACCACTGGCTCCTCGGGCAGTTCGCGCGCGGCGTATATCATCGCGGCTTCGATCTTCGTCAAGGCGCCGCAGGTTCGATCCATTGCCTCCTGCATTCCGGTGACGTACTTCCGTGCGCGCCGCAGACCGACCTGGATCGACAGTTCAGCGATGCTGCCGAGATGCCGGTACGCCGTCGCGCGGGAAACACCCGCCCGGCGAGCCACCGCGCCCATGCGGCCGGCGAGCGTCCCGTGTTCTTCGAGTACGGCATCGCCGGCCTCGATCAGTCGTTCACGAATCGCGTCCGTTCCCGCATAGCGCACGCCATCCAGAAGCCGCTCGTTCACAACTCGAGTTTAGGTGACTACAGAGGCGATCAGGCGTCAATGCCCGACCGAGTGCTACCTCCGTGGCCCGAACGGCGGGTGGTTGCAGGCACCGGCGCTCGGTGAGATGACGGGCTCCATGAAGGTTCGGAACCTCCGCGACACTGTCTGAGCCGACGTGTCCTCTGCGAACGTTGCGAAATACGACTGCTCAGTGAGGTAGTCGATGATCCGGTCTACGCCGATATCGCTTCGCAGTTCCCCACTTCGCTGACCGGCTTCCACAGTGGGCCGGATCATGCGATTCATCATCTCGTACACCTCGGGATCGCGGCCGGCGGTGAACTGACGTGCAATGAGATCAGCGACGATCGAATCCAGGGGCAGCACGCGCGCACCGTAGATCATCGCGGCTTCGAGCTTCGCGATGGCACCGGCCTCAGCGTCGACCGCGTCCCGCAGTCCCGTGAGGTATCGCCAGGCGCGGCGCAGCCCAACCTGGGTCAGAAGCTCTGAAACGCTGCCCACCTGCCGGTAGGCAGTGGCCCTGGAGACCCCGGCGCGGTGCGCGACAGCCTCGATGCGGCCCGTCAGCGTTCCGGACTCGGTGAGTTCGACGTCGGCGGCCTCGATGAGCCGATCACGGAGGCATTCGACGAGTGGCCCTGCGTCAGCCATACCTCCACCATCCCACGACGTGTCCGGTCAGCGGGCGTGTTCGGGTTTGCTCACCCGGTCAACTCGCGTGAGCGTGAGGGGGTACTCATCGAGAGCGCCCCGGGAGAATTCCCATCGTTCGGCGATCGCGGTTGACCGTGACCGCCGGGACCGTCTCAGGTAAGCCCGCCGCCAGAACAGTAAAGCGACCTACGTTGCTCGACTGATCACCCAGCTGCATCACGCAACCCCACTGCACGTCGTCCACATCGGCGCGATCAATGCCGGTCCGCGCTGCGAGCTCGCGCGGGGCCGCGGCGCCGAGATCGGTGGGGTGGACATTGGCTAGCATTGCGTCTGGCAATGGGGGTCCGAACGCCTTCAACGATGACGGCTTCCGACATCGCCTGCTCTCCCTCGACTAAATTGACGGTGTACTTCGAGAATCGGCAGGGCGTCCCGAGACCATCAGGCGGATCCGTTTCTTGTCGATCTTTCCGCTGGCTAGAGTGGGCAGTTCGGCGACGACGACCAGCCGGCGGGGCACCTTGTAGCGCGCCAGACGCTCACGCAGCGCCTCCTGCATCATCTCAAGCGTCAGGTCTGCGCCGGCGACGAGTACCACTACGGCACAGACGGTTTCACCCCACCGTTCGTCGGCGGCCCCGACGATCGCGCAGCCGGCTACCCCTGGCAGCGCCGCGACGGCGTCCTCGACCTCCGGCGTGTAGACGTTCTCCCCGCCGGTGATGATGATGTCCTTCTTTCGGTCGACGAGGTACAGCAGTCCGCGTTCGTCCGTGCGCCCGATGTCACCGGTGTAGCACCAGCCGTCACGCAGCGTCGCCGACGTCGCGGCCTGGTCCTTCCAGTAGCCGCGGAACATCGCGTTCGACCTCGCCAGGATCTCGCCGGGGCTACCGGCTTCGACGTCGTCGCCGTTGTCGTCGACGATGCGGATCTCGACACCGGGGAACGGGAATCCGACCGAGCCCAGCATGCGTTCGGCCTCCGGATCGCCCACGCCGTGCAGTTCGCGAGGCAGGCCCGACACGATGGTCTCGGTCTGGCCGTACAGGTTCAGGAAACCGGCCTTCGGCAATGTGTTCAACGCCCGACGCAGGGTGTGCGGGAGCATCGGCGCCGCCGCGTAGACGATCGTGCGAACGTCGGACATCGCCTCGCCGACCGTCGGCTCGTCCAACAGGACCTGCAGCATCACCGGCGCCAGATGGAGGACGGTGACACCCTCGTCCGATGCGAGTCGCACCGCCTCGGCCGGATCGAACTGCCGCTGCAGCACCACGCTTCCGCCCCTGGCGTGCAATCCGCCGATGATCGCGATGGCACCGAAGTGGAACATCGGCATGTTGATCAGCCCTCGATCAGCGCTGCCGGTGCGCATCTCGACGTTCATCGCGAACACCGCCCGGCGCAATTCCCGGTGACCGAGCATGCAGCATTTGGACGCTCCCGTGGTCCCACTGGTGAAGAGCAGGCAGGCGATGTCGTCCGGGTCGGCGGCGAAAGGCAGCTCGCCGGGAGCGCCCTCCGCGACGAAGTCCTCGAACGTCGTCATGCCCGGATGCGTCGCCGGGCCGATCGACACGACGCGCTCGATTCCCGGCAGGTCACTGGTCAGCTCGGCGATCACGGGCGCGAACTCGTCGTCACAGAACACCATCGTCGGAGTCACCCTGGTGAGTACGTCGAGCACCTCGACGGCCGTCAGCCGGAAGTTGACCGTGGCAACGATGACGCCACCGAGATACGCCGCGGCGAGCACCTCACCGAACTCGACGCTGTTGCGGCCGAGGACCGCGATGCGGTCCTGTCGTGTGACACCCGAGGCCGCCATGGCCGAGAGCAGTCGCGCCCCACGGTCGTGGAGTTCGGCGTGGGTGAGCACGCGCGGCCCCATCCGGTAGGCGACCACGTCGGGAAAGCGTCGGGCGTTGTCGATGACGATGTCGGCCATCGTCATCACCTCGTCACCCGCGGGCAGTGTGCTCGTCATCGCGCCCCACTCCTCGTGAATTGATCACTCGACCTTGCCATTACGACATACACAAAGGCACCTAACGGTTGTCACCGGCACGCGCCGATCTAGCAGAGGGAGCCGTCATGTCGACAACACCGAGCAGGATGTGACTGCGACCGGCGCCGAACGTCTTCTCCGCGCCCAGGGCGCGAAACACGAGGCGCTGCAACACTCCTTGACGAGGATCGACTCGCAGGTGGCCGAATCGTCCGACGAGTTCGTCGTCGGCGAGGTGTGTCCCCAGGGACGACCTCGAGTGGGAACAGCAGATGCTCGTCGCGATCACGGCTCTCGCGCTGGGTAATCACGCCCAGCAGCACCATTACCTGCACGGCGCGCTTCAGGGCGGGGTAACCGAAAATACTCTGCGAGAGGGGCTCTCGATGCTGACCTGTACGCCGCCACACGAGCCTCACTCGAACCGGACCGGTTAATCCACTATATGATTACATAATAAACCCTTTCACAGCCGTGCTGTCCAGAGGAGGCCCGCATGTCCAGCAGTTCCCGGACCCCGTCCGCGACCTGGACGCAGCGAGTGCTCGATCACCTCTCCCGTGACACCGACGCCCCGGCCGTCATCTCCGTGACCCCGGACCGGGTCGAGACGTGGAGCAGGGCCGACCTCACTGCGATGACGGCGGGAGTCGCCGAAGTGCTCGACGCAGGCGCTGCCGCCGAGGGCGAGATGGTGCCGGGCCTGCTGTCGAGCCGTCCACTGTCGGTCGCCGCACTGCTCGCCGGCGCTCTGACCAACCGTCCTCTGGCCCCGTTGGCCCCGCGGTTGACCAAGCGCGAACTGCTGGAGTGCATCGCGGTCGTGCCCGGCCGCATCCTGCTGACCGAACCCGACTGGCAGCACACCGCCCTGGAATTAGCGGCGGCGACGGGCAAACAGGTGGTCGTCCTAGACCAGCCCGTCTTCGGCGATACGCCGCTGCAGGCGAACACCGACTCCGACGCCGTCGCCCTCGTGCTGCACACTTCCGGGACGACGGGACTGCCCAAGCAGGTGCTAGTGCGCGAAGCGCCGTTGGCGCGCAGGGCGACCGTGAACGGTTCGCTACTCGGACTGCAGCCCGGCAAGAGGTTCGCCGTCGCCGGGGGCTTCCACCACGTGGCCGCGATCGGGAACGTGTCGGCCGGACTGGCCAACGGCGCTGCGCTGGTGATGTTCCCCGCGTTCAGCGTGGACGCCTGGCGCAGCCTCGAATCCGTAGCACCCACCCACACCGTGCTGGTTCCGTCCATCATCGAGATCCTGCTCGACGCCGACGCTTTCGGGCTGTCGACCATGGAGGTCATTGGGTACGGCGGATCCCCCATCCATCCGAACACGATGCGCCGCATCCAAACCGTGCTTCCGGGCGTGGACTTCGTCAACCTCTTTGGTCAGACCGAGGGCAGTCCCCTGACGGTGCTCACTGCGAACGACCACCGCACGGCCGCGGCGGGCCGGGAGGAGCTGCTCACGTCGGTGGGACGCGCGGCGCCCGGTGTCGAGCTGAGGATCAACGAGCCGGGACCCGATGGCATCGGCGAGGTCTGGGCGCGCAGCGGTCACTCCTTCGTCGTCGACGACGAGGGTTGGCAGCACACCGGGGACATGGGACACCTCGTCGACGGCTACCTCTACCTCGTCGGCCGCCGGGGGGACAAGATCATCCGGGGTGGCGAAAACATCTTTCCCCTCGAGGTCGAGCAGGTGCTGGAGTCCCATCCGGAGGTGACCGAGGCGGCGGTGGTCGGCGTCCCCGACGCCCGGCTCGGCGAGACGGTCGCCGCGTTGCTGGTGCCCGCGCACGCCGAAAGGCCGCCCGACACCGAGGAACTGCGGGCGTACTGCCGCGAACGACTGGCGGGCTTCAAGGTGCCGGTGCAGTGGACGTTCACCGATGCGTTGCCGCGCAACCCAAACGGCAAGCTCGTCCGGCGGCAGCTAGGTGCGGTAATCGGGGGATCGACTGGAGTGGTCGCGCGAAGCGTGGAAGCCTCGCGAGCGGTCGCCAGGTAGCGGACGTGCATGTCGGTGGTCGCGCCGGTACAACCGGTCAGGTTGCGCGCGCCCCAACCGGCGGACCAGTCGATCAACGTCGCGATCGCACCGCCGTGCCCCGAGCCGGGGAGGTTCAGGGTGTTGGCGACGACATCCATTTCGGCCGCCCAGGCATCTCGGCTGATCGACGGCTGCGCGAATCCCGAGGAACTGGGCGATCGGCATCGCCGAATACGGGTCGAAGACGGGTTGATTCGCAGTCGAGCCAATCACCGACGGACCATGATCGCCGGAGGCGAAACTAATTGCATCCGTTGAGACACGGCGAGACGGGCTGACCGTCCTCTGTCGACAGGTTCCCCATGGGCATCTGGGGTAGCGGGTCGCCGTTCAGGGTGGCCGCGCCTTGAGTGAGGTCTATGTCGTGATCGAGATCCCGTGCTACAGGCAGGAAGTGGCATACGAACGACATGGCGAGTGGACATGGCTCACCTCCCGGATCCGCGTTTGCGGGCCCGGCGAAGCCAACGGAAGCTACGGCTGCGGCTACGACGACGAGGATCGTACGCGCAATGCTGACCACACAGCCACAGTAACCGACCCGACCGCACGAATGGCCGATTTCCGGCGAATCAGAAAAACAGTTTGCTATTTCGCTTAATCCTGGCCTTGGCGGTGTCGGCTGATATGACACCGGTTCCGAGAATCTACGGTTGACGTATGCCTCGGGTGGGGTGACCATGGCTGCCATGCGCTATGTCGTTACCGGCGGTACCGGGTTTATTGGCCGCCGATTGGTTTCCAAGATCCTGTCTCGCGAGGACCACGCGGAAGTGTGGGTATTGGTCCGCCGCGAATCCGTTGCCAGGTTCGAACGCCTCGCCGAGACCTGGGGCGAACGAGCAAAACCGCTGGTCGGCGACCTCACCGCCGCCAACCTCGGACTCGGCGAGCACACGATCGCCGAGCTGGGTTCGGTCGACCACGTGGTGCACTGCGGTGCGGTCTACGACATCACCGCCGACGAGGAGGCACAGAAGGCCGCCAACGTCGATGGCACCCGTGCCGTCATCGACCTCGCGCGCACGGTCAACGCGACGCTGCACCACGTGTCGTCGATCGCGGTCGCAGGCACTTTCCCCGGCGAGTACACAGAGGACGACTTCGACGTCTCGCAGGTCCTTCCCACGCCGTATCACCAGACGAAGTTCGAGGCCGAACTGCTGGTGCGGTCGGCGCCGGGCCTTCGGTACCGCGTCTACCGACCGGCGGTAGTCGTCGGCGACTCTCGCACCGGGGAGATGGACAAGGTCGACGGGCCGTACTACTTCTTCGGACTCCTGGCCAAGCTGGCCGTGCTGCCAAGGTTCACGCCCATGCTGCTGCCCGACACGGGGCGCACGAACATCGTCCCGGTGGACTTCGTGGTTGAGGCCATCGTCCACCTAATGCATGCCGAGGAGTGCGACGGCCAGACGTTCCACCTGACGGCGCCGAAGACGATCGGATTGCGGGGCATCTACCGAGGCGTCGCATCCGAGGCAGGCTTACCGCCGCTGCGGGGATCGCTGCCGAGCGCGAGCGTCACCCCATTTTTCACGGCCACCGGGCGCGCGAAGGTGTTGCGAAACATGGCAGCAACCCAACTCGGCATCCCTGCCGAAATCCTCGACGTGGTCGACCTGGTACCGACCTTCACCTCCGACAACACGACGGAAGCCTTGCGCGGCACGGGAATCAGCGTTCCGGAGTTCGGCACCTACGCGCCGCAGCTCTGGCGATACTGGGCCGAGCACCTCGACCAGGACCGAGCCCGACGCGACGATCCCGCCGGACCGCTAGTTGGTCGTCACGTCATCATCACCGGGGCCTCCAGCGGGATCGGACGCGCGTCGGCCGTCGCCGTGGCCGAATGCGGAGCGACGGTGTTCGCCCTCGCACGCAGCGCGGAGGCACTCGACGAACTGGTGGCCGAGATTCGCGAATTCGGAGGCGACGCACACGCCTTTACGTGTGACGTCACCGACTCGGCGTCGGTGGAACACACGGTCAAGGACATCCTCGGCCGGTTCGGCCACGTGGACTACCTGGTGAACAACGCGGGGCGCTCGATCCGCCGTTCGGTCTCCGCGTCGACCGACAGACTGCACGACTACGAGCGCGTCATGGCGGTCAACTACTTCGGCTCGGTGCGGATGGTGCTTGCACTGCTGCCGCACTGGCGCGAGCGCCGGTTCGGACACGTCGTCAACGTGTCGAGCGCGGGCGTCCAGGCCAGCAGCCCAAAGTACAGCGCCTACATCCCCAGCAAGGCAGCACTGGACGCATTCTCCGAGGTCGTCGGCACCGAGACTCTCTCCGATCACATCACGTTCACCAACATCCACATGCCGCTGGTCGAGACGCCGATGATCGCCCCGTCGCGCAGGCTCAATCCCATGCCTGCCATCAGCGCGGAGCACGCTGCCGCGATGGTGGTGCGCGGTCTCGTCGAGAAGCCCGCACGAATCGACACCCCGGTGGGAACCCTGTCGGACGCCGGTCGCTACTTCGTCCCGAAGCTGTCTCGCCGTATCCTTCACCAGCTGTACCTGGGCTACCCCGACTCGCCCGCGGCCCGCGGCGTCACGCCTGCCGACACTGCCGTGCGTCCCTCCGAACGCAAGCCAAGACCGCCGAAGCGCAGCGCGGTGGCCGGAGTCCGGGTGCCGCGGACGGTCAAGCGAGCCGTTCGATTGGTCCCGGGGGTGCACTGGTAGAACGCCGGCCCTATGGTGGGCGGGTGACGTCGGGGGTCGGAAATGGCATGCCGTTACCCATCTTCGCCGATGTCGACACGGGCGTCGACGATGCCATGGCACTGGCCTACTTGTTCGCCAGCAGTGACGCGCAACTCGTCGGAATCGCCTCTACCGCAGGCAATGTCCCCGCCGACCAGGTCTGTGTCAACAACCTGGGATTGCTCGAACTGTGCAAAGTGTCAGGGGTACCCGTGTCCAAGGGTGCCGACAAGCCACTGTCAGCGCCGCTGCGCACGGCCGAGGACACCCACGGACTAGAGGGCCTCGGATACGCGCGTCTGCCTGCGAGCAACGCGACCCTCACCGAGTACGACGCCGCGACCGCGTGGATTCGAGCGGCGCACACCTATCCTGGCCAACTGATCGGGTTGGTCACGGGTCCGCTGACCAACCTGGCCCTCGCGATCCGGATGGATCCGACGCTGCCGAGGTTGCTTCGGCGGCTGGTCATCATGGGCGGGGCGTTCGACTACCGCGGCAACACCACGCCCGTGGCCGAGTGGAACGTCTTCGTAGACCCCGAGGCCGCAGCAGAGGTCTTCAACGGATGGCCTGCGGCGTGGGGGCGCAAGGATGGCAGGGGCGCAGGGGCCAAGGAGATGGCGGAGGCGCCGTCGCATCTGCCGTTCGTGCTCGGGCTCAACCTAACCGAGAACATCGCGATGACACCGGCCATCCTGAACCGCCTCGCCGATGCAGCCGGTTCGCCGACGACCCCGATGAGCGTGCTCGACGATCGCGGTACCTACTCATCGGCAACCAATCCCCTGATCCGCGTGTTAGAGGACGCGATGCGGTTCTACTTCGAGTTTCACTTCGATCAGGGCGAGGGCTATCTGGCACACCTGCACGACCCACTTGCGGCGGCGGTGGCCCTCGATCCCGAGCTGGTGAACTACCGGCAGGCGACGATCGCCGTGGAACTCACCGGCACCCTGACCCGCGGCATGACCGTCGCCGACTGGGACGGTCGCTGGGGCCGATATCCCAACGCCTACGTCGGCATCGAGGTCGATCCAGGCGCATTCTTCGATCGGTTCATCGCCAGGGTGGGGCCGTTCGCGGCGCGGCTGGCCTGAGCTCTACTGTTTCCGCTCCTCGCGTCCGCGGTCATTCGTACACACCCTCCAGGTACCACCGTCGCTGCCGGTAACACAGCAGCAGGGCGCGCCCTGTGTCGCCCGGACCGTCGAGCAACACCTGCACCCTGGAGCTCTCCCCCGCCGTACTGTCTGAGTCCCACCACCTTTCGTCGACCGGCCATGGTCCGGCCCACCACGTCAACCTGCCTGCCCACTTGCCTGCCAGACGTACCGGGTCGGTGGAGAAGAGTCCCCTGGCGGTCACCCGCACCGGGTTGCCGTCGGCATCGGTCAGCTCGACAGGGTCGTCGGCCAGCACGGTCGGCGACGGCTCCGGCAGTTGCCCTGGCCATGGTTGACCAGGCTCGGCACGCGGCACCAGTTCGTCACCAAGCACGGTGAGGGTGATGCGTTCGGCAGGTCCACGTCCGCCGCTGAGCACGGGCACCTGCACCGACTCCGGCCCGAGCAAGCCTTGGACCCTGACCAGCGCGCGCCTCGCGCGTACCCGATCGTCGTCACCCGAGCCCCACAGCGGCAGCTGCAGTGCGCCGGCCGACACCACCTCCACCGGATGCAGCCGGAGCACGGTGATCGGAGCGGTGGGCCTGTCATGGGCGAGCGAAGCGACGGGGGAAGGATCGCTTCTGCGCCTGTTCAGCCAGCCGTCGAGTTGCCAACGCACCCGATCGGCGGTGGCATCCTCGGTAAGCGGTTCGGCGCATCGCCAAACTCGTTGCAGCTCTTCACCGTTGGCCGTGACCGCCTGAATCGCCAACCGCGTGCACCCGATCCCCGCCGACTCCAGGCTGCGGTGAAGCTCGTCAGCGAGTGACCGCCCGGCGAACGCCGCAGCGTCGACACGATCCACCGGCGGGTCGCAGTTCATCACGACGTCGAGATCCCTTCCGGGCTCCCGTCCCGACGGACCCCTAGCCGACTCACCGCGCGCGAACCGATGGGCAGTGGTCGCGTCGCTGCCGAACCGGGACGTCACATCGGTGCGCGATAGCGCAGCGAACTGACCGATGCTTCGAATCCCCATGCGCCACAACAGATCGACCAAGTCATCCCGACCTGGCTCCGCGAGGCTAGGCTCGGCGGCGAGTTGGCGGATCGACAACGCGGACAGGAACAGCGCGTCCTTCCCCGGTTCGACGATGCGCCCCGCCTTCGCGGCGAACACCGCGGTTGGGAGCTGATCGGCGATGCCGACCTGGCACTCCGCCCCCGCTGCGGCCACCGCATCGATGAGTCGCTCGGCAGCGGCTTGTTCGGATCCGAAGTAGCGGGAGGCGCCACGCACCGACAACGCCAACAGACCCGGCCTCAACACTTCCGCCCTCGGTACGACGTCGTCAACGGCGGTCGTAACGCTTTCGAAGAAACGTGCGTCGCGTGCCTGATCGGCGGCGGCCACATGAACCTGCGGACAGCGAGCCTGGGCTTCCCTGCGGCGCAGCCCCCGCCTCACTCCCGCGGCGCGCGCCGCGGCCGAACACGCGACGACGCGATTTGCCAGCGTCACCACCACCGGGGCGTTCGCGGGCAGACCCGCCGCCGCCGCTGCTGCCACCGCAGGCCAGTCCATGCACCAGATCGCCAACACCCGGGTTTGGGCGGGCACGTCATCCACCCATCGGAGCCGCCCCGACGGCGACATTGGACATGGCGCGAACGGGACCGACTGCTCGTCCTCTGACCCTGGTCGTCAGCCGCACCCGGCTGATTCGCCCCCGCCCAGGCGCAGGCAGACCGCCGCCCGCCCCGGCCATCTCATAACCGCAGACCCTGGCGTCCAATCTGGCCGATGCGCCTGGCCAATCACCATCGGAGACCAGCAGCGTGCATCCCTTCTGCCGGGCCCGTGCCGTCACCGCTCGCGCCCGGGTCGGCGGCACCGAACGCCCACCAAGGCCGAGCACCACCAAATCCAGACCGTCCATCAGGACCGCCGCCACTTCCACCGGATCGGAACCAGGATCGGGAATCACCGCGAGCCTGCTCAGGTCGGCCCCCATCTCGAGGGTCGCGAGCAGACCAACGTCGGGTTGGCCGACGATCGCCGCGTGTCCACCCGCCGCCGTCACCGCCGCCACCAAGCTCAACGGCAACGACCGCACGCCCGACAACACCGCCACCGTGCCCCTCGGCAACGACCCCGGTAGCAGATCAGCCAGCGACTCCGGGATCGGCAGCAAATTTTCTGACGCTGTCGAGACCGCCCGTGAATCGTTCACCGGCAGCGCCCCACCCGCCGCGCCCTTCGCTGCGCCGGACATCCCTGCTATCTTTCGACGCAGGTGTTCTACCTGTTCAGCGCGGTTTAGTCGACGCGCGTCCAGGCTTGCCGCCATCGCCACGACAGCACCTCCAGCACCATGCGAAACATCTGTATTCGAACACGTGTTCGATACGTCGAGTAAACACTCGCCGGGCAGTACCGTCAAGCGGAATCTGATGCTCGCGGAGCCAACGAGCTGGCGGATGGCTGGGAATTTCCATGTGGATGACTGAGGGTCTTTCGTAACGTTTCACGTACCTGAACCCACTACGGGTTGGGATTGGGGTACGACTCCACCCTCGGGCAGCCGAGCGGAGTAGTGCGGAATCGCAAGACCGTGCAAATTGGCCACTCTGGGACAGTTAGGAACATCAGCATCATGAGATCAAGTCGTTTGGCTCGCCGCCTCGCCGCAGTCGCGGGCGGTACTGCGATCGTCGCCATGGTCGGTTTGACCGCAGCGTGCGGTGGTGGAGAAAAGGCTCCGGAAACGTCGACAACGCCCACCACCTCGGTGACACCGACTGAAAAGTCGATCAGCCCCAGTGGCGGCAACCTCTTCACGCCTACGGTCAAGGCGCCGCCGGCACCCCCACCAGTTCCCGGCGACAACTGAGAACGACGGGGTGACGGGGTCGGAGCAGCCAATTAACGGACGCGTCGACTTCCCGCGGCACCGGACATTTCATGTTGTAGGCGGCAACCTGAGTGTTGCCGTACAGTTTCAGGTACCAGAACCCACTTCGGAATGGGGCTGGGGTGCGGATCTGGCAATCTCGGGCAACCGAGCAGGTCCGTGCGGGGTCGCTCGCGATTCACCGAAGATCATGCGTTGGCTACTCGGGGATAGTAAGGACACATCAGCATCATGAGGTCAAGTCTTTTGGCTCGCCGTCTCGCAGCAGTTGCGGGCGGAGCTGCAATCGTCGCCATGGTCGGTTTGACCGCGGCGTGCGGTGGTGGGGAAAAAGCTCCCGAAACGTCAACCACGACGCCCACCACTTCGGCATCGGTGACACCGACTGAAAAGTCGATCAGCCCCGGTGGCGGCAACCTGTTCACGCCTTCGGTGAAGGCACCGCCGCCGTCGAACCCGGTTCCTGGCAACCACAACTGATATCCACGCGGCCTCGGGAGTCGTAGCAAACCTTCGTAGCAATGCCAAGGGGCGCTGCGGCTCCCGAGACCTGCGAGACCGTCGATGAGGCCGTCTCCACACGCGACATCGCTGCGCAGACACCGATGGGTTGAACACTCGGCACTGCTTGCGGTCATCGCGGCCTTCTTGCTACTGGTTTCGGACCTGCGCGTCCCACATGTGCCAAGCACCTCTCCGAACATCAGCGGCCCCTATGCGTCGTTGCTCGCTGCCTCAACGGATTTGGGTCAGGCACGAGGCGATCGGATCCAGCTCACCGCCCAACTGGTCGACGACCGTCGGCCGGATGCGTTGATCAACTGGGCAGAGCAGCATGCCTTGACGGTGCGCTGGCAACCGGGCGATGCATGGGCGATCGTCGAAGGCAACCCCCACGACGTCTCTTCTGCCCTCGACGTCGAGGTGCACGACTACCGCGGTCGTCAGGGCCAGGAGTTCTACGCCTCCCCGCAACAGCCCGCGGTGCCCGGGCCGTTGCACGTCGAGGTGGCTGGCCTCGGTCGAATCCTCAGCTACACGCCACATCACACGTCGCGACCGTCGATCATGCCGCTGGACGTCCCGGATCAGGGTCTGACCCCGGCAGCACTCTTGACGACGTACAACGCGGCCACGCTCGCCAAGGGAGGCTTCACGGGCAAGGGCCAGACGATCGTGATCTTCGCGTTCAACGGCTACGCCCAGAACGACCTCGACACCTTCGCCACGACGTATGGGCTACCCAAGTTCACCCCGACCCAAATCGGCGCGCCACTGGGCGAACCCTACGGCGAGACCACGATGGATCTCGAAGTGGCACATGCCATTGCACCCGATGCGCAGTTGGTGGTCGTCAACGCCCGTCCCACCTTCGAGAACGGTGGTGGGGTCTACGAGAACATCGGCAAGATGCTAGAGGACACCGACCGGCAGTTCCCCGGAGCGGTGTGGAGCTTCTCGATCGGCTGGGGTTGCGACAAGCTGATGACGGCGGCCGACCTCGCTCCGGTGCGATCCGCACTGGCCGACGCCCAACAGCGAGGCACCGTCGCATTCGACGCCAGCGGGGATTTGGCCGGGCTGGAGTGCAAGGGCGGCACCGACTGGGATTCCATCCCGGGGCCTTCCGACATTGGGCTCGACTCGGTGGCATCGATACCCGAGATGACCAACGTCGGCGGCACCACGCTGTCCACTGACGACAAGGGCCTCTGGCTGGCCGAGCAGGCCTGGTTCGACGTCCCGCTCTCGCAAGGCACCGGCGGCGGCACCTCGGTGTTGTTCGACCTGCCACCGTGGCAACGCGACGCTGCCAATCGCGTTCCCCCAGACCGTGCGGGCCGACGGCTCACCCCCGACATCTCTGCCGTGGCAGACCCGTTCACCGGGGTGAAGATCGTCATCGACGGCCAACACGTGGTGGGTGGCGGCACCTCCCAGTCGGCGCCCATCTGGGCGGGTCTTGCGGCAGTGATGAATCAGTATCTGGTCGCAAGCGGTGGCGATCTCCTCGGCGACCTCAACCCGTACCTCTACCGAATGGCGATCGGGGCCCCCTTCCCCGCCTTCCGCGACATCGTCCTTGGCGGCAATGCGGTCGACTCCGCGGGCCCTGGTTACGACTTGGTCAGCGGGCTCGGCACGCCCGACGTCGACAACATGGTTCGCAACCTCCTAATCCTGCAGAGAGCATCGTGATGAGCGACGAAACGGCGACCGAAGCCGAGGGCCCGGCACCAGGCATGACGGAGTGCGCGGTATGCGAAACCGACGTTCCCGCAGGCGAATTCTGCGGTCTGTGCGGCTGGCACCTCACGGAGAAGCCCCGAAGCGGCCCGTCCTGGTTGCGATGGCGGTCCTTTAGCGGCGCGGCGGGCGAGAACCTGTTCACACCCAACATCACCAGCTCGCTGTTCCCCCAACTGCCTGCAGGCTCGCGGCTGCCGTTCCTGGTGGGGCTATGTCTGCTCGTCGCGTGTTTGATCGCGGCCACCCTGTTCCGGCTGCCCGCCGTGCTGATCACCGTCGCCGCGCTCGGACTGCCGTTGCTGTTCCTGTACTACCTCCAAGAAGCCGACGCACACCGCGACATCCCGCCATCCACACTGGTCCTCACGGCAGGCCTTGGCATCGCCATCGGGGTCGGCTGGGTGCTTCTCACCGGCGCGGCGGTCGCCCGGTCCTACGGCGTGCCCCTAGGCGCAGGGATCACCGCAGGCCGCATATTCCTCGACGGGCTCGGGGTGCCGTTGGGCGGCATGGTTCTGATGCTCGTCCCCGCCGCGCTGGTGCGGCTTAGGCGTCGAGGGACGCAGGAATCGTTGGACGGCTTCGCGATCGGCGCTCTCGGTGCGTTGATGTTCACCGGCGCCGCGACACTGACCCGGCTAGCCCCACAGTTCACCGGGGGCGTGGTCGCCAGGGCAAGGCCGATGGCGGGTCTGATGGTCGAGGCGGGCATCCGGGGCATCGCCGTGCCGTTGACCGCCGCATCGGTCGGCGGCTTGGTCGGCGCCGCGCTGTGGTTCACGCGGCCTGCGAACAAGGTGCATCAACACCGCAACTACGTGCAGTTGACCCTCGCCTTGATCGTCGTCGCGGTCTTCGCGATGTACGCAGGAGCGGGGCTCGTCGACGTCGCCAGGGTGCCCCAGATCGTGCAGCTCGTCGTCCATCTCGCGCTTGCGGCCGTCGCCCTGCTCGCCCTTCGCGTCGGATTGCACCTTGCGCTGCTTCACGAGGCTCACGACGAGGCACGCTCCGATGAGCCGATCCTGTGCACCGAATGCGGCCACGTCGTCCCCGACATGCCCTTCTGCGCCGCGTGCGGAGCGGCCATGCACGCCTCGTCGCGGTCATCGCGCCAAGCGCGACGCGAGACTCGACCCGTCCTCGTAGAGAGCGCGTCAGATCCGGCGGCCGAGGACCAATGAGCACGATCGAAGCTCCCGGCTACTCGTTGCACTCCGGCACCTACACCGTCGAAGCGGCACCCAAGACCTCGCACCGCAATCTCGTCGTCGTGTGGGTTGCCTGCATCGCGCTCGTCGCCGCGGGACTCGTCGCCTTGTCGGGGGCGTTGGCCAAGCCGTCCGCCCGCTTCGTGTGCCCGCCCGACTGCGGTACTCCACCCATGGGCAAACCCGTCACGATCAACCCACGTTTCACCGCCGCCGACGGCTCGTTCTCGGTCGCCTATCCCGTCGAGGGCGCGGCGTACAAGGTCACCAAGAACGCCGACAGCGTCAGCGCAGAACTGCTGGTCGGTGACGGCGGAACGATGCGCCTGTTCAGCGTGCCCGCGGCCGGGCGCACGCCGCAGGACATCGCCAACGAACTGGTCAAGCAGACCTTCCCGGACACCAAGACGGCCTACGAGATACCCAACGCCATGGTGGGCTACCAGCACGGCTACGGCATGGCCGCGGACTGCTGGCCCCAGGGCGCGACGGCGAGCTACTCGCGCATGCGGGTGATCGTCATGGTGGCAATCAAGAACGGTCTGGCCCTCGTCGCAGGCGCGGCAGGCCCGTATCACGAATTCGGCCCCGACTTCGGATCTGGCAAGCCTTCGCCAGTCGGTTTGCAGTTGGCGCTGGACATGGGCAAGTACGTGAATAGCTTCAGCTGGCGGGGCGACCCCCCTCGCTAGCGCTATCAAATGGTGACATTGACAAATGTCATCAATTGCTGTTGTACTCATCGGACGCTCCAACGACGGGGGTCCGAATGTCCATGCAAGCCAGCTCGACCAGTAACGACGCGCCTAGGCGAGGATCCCTACGATCCCGCGGCGCGGCTGCGGTGAGCATCGCTACGCTCCGCAACGTCAGCGCGGTTCTCCCACCGGAACGCGCATGGGGACTGTGGGCGGCCCGGCAGATCGTGGCGAGGGTCATGGACACCTTCGGGCCATCACTGGCCGGTTCGCACGTCGAACACGTCGACGAGATCATGGCCGACGGTCGACGGGTCGTCGGCGAGTGGGTCTACGGCCGCAACGTAGGCAAAGGCGCAAGCGCCATCTACTTCGTGCACGGCAGCGGCTATGCGTTGTGCTCACCGAGGACGCACCGCAGGCTGACGGCTTGGTTGTCGAGCCTCACCGGCCTTCCGGTGTTCAGCGTCGACTACCGGCTGGCGCCTCGACACCGATTCCCCGCCGCCGCGCTCGACGTGCGGGCCGGCTGGGACTGGTTGCTCGGCGAGCAACACCTGTCCCCCGACCGGCTCGTCATCGCAGGCGACTCCGCGGGCGGACATCTCGCCGCCGATCTGTTGCTGCAATCCGACGTCGAGCACCCCGCCACGGTCGTGCTGTTCTCGCCGTTGGCCGATCTGACGTTCGCACGGTCCCGCGCGCGGGAGACGCTGCGCCGCGATCCTGCGATCAGGGCAGCCGACGCCGCTCGGTTGATCGCGCTGTACTGCGGCGACACCGACCCGAGCCATCCGCGCCTGCGCCTCGACGTGGCAGGCGGGCGCCGAATGCCGCCAACGCTCATCCAAGCCGGCGGTGCCGAAATGCTGGTCTCCGACGCTCGAGCACTGGCCGCCGACATCACCGCCGCCGGAGGCAGCTGCGAACTCGAGGTCTGGCCCGACCAGGTCCACGTCTTCCAGGCGCTGCCGAAGCTGGCGCCCGAGGCCGTCCCTGCCATGCGCCGCGCAGGGTCGTTCATCTCGGAGTCGTTGCGCCGCAACCATATAGACCAAGACCATGCCAACCAGGTTGCGGGGTAGAAGTGTTCGGATTCTCACCAAAGCGCAGCCGTGACGCCGCGGCCGTCATCACCGGCGCAGGCAGCGGCATCGGCGCCGCGTTTGCGATGGAGCTTGCCGACCGAGGCGGGCGCATCGTGTGCAGCGACGTCGACGAGGCGTCGGCCAAGACCACGGCGGACGCCGTCACCGCTGCCGGAGGCAAGGCCTTGGCCCTGCGGTGCGACGTCACGTCCATCGACGACGTTCAACTGCTCGCCAAAAAGGCGCAGTCGTGGTTCGGCGGACCACCGACTCTGGTGATCAACAACGCAGGGGTTGGCGCAGGCGGTAAGGACATCGGCGACGCTGACCTCGACGACTGGCAGTGGGTGCTCGGGATCAACCTCTGGGGGCCCATCCACGGCTGTCACGTCTTCGCACCGATTTTGAGGGACGCCGGATTTGGCGGCATCATCAACGTCGCATCTGCGGCGGCCTTCGGCGCCGCGCCGGGCATGGCCGCCTACAACGTCAGCAAGGCGGGAGTGCTCTCGCTGTCCGAGACCCTCGCCGCTGAACTCAGTGGCAGCGGCGTCAATGTCACCGTACTGTGCCCGACGTTCGTCAAGACCAACATCGTCCAGTCGGGCCGAATCACAGGGCCGTCAACGCAACTGGCCGACCGACTGATGCGTTGGACCGGGTTCTCCCCGGAGCGGGTCGTCCGCACCTGCCTGGACACGAACGACCGCGGGGGCCTGTACTGCATGCCGCAGCCCGACGCGAGGATCGGTTGGGGGATAAAGCGTTTCACACCGACGGTGTATACCCGCGCCGCCGGAATCACCGCCAGGGTTGGCTCGAATCTAGGAGGCTCGTAATGGCGATCGACATGGACGCGATGCTGGCAAAGATCAAGGATCGCCAGTGGGCACTGGCTGACATCGACTGGGACGCACCGGGCGCGGAGACGATCAGCGACGAGTTCCGGCCGAAGCTCAAGGCATTCATGGCCGACCTGTGCTGGATCGAGAACGTGGGTGCCCGCGGCTTCGCCGCGCTCGCCAAGAAGGCCCCAACGCCGACGCTGGCCGAGATCTACCGCTACTTCCACGCCGAGGAGCAGCGGCACGCCAATGCCGAACTCGCCCTGATGAAGCGTTGGGGAATGTTGGAGGACGGCGAAATGCCGGAGCCGAACATCAACATCCGACTCGCGATCCAATGGCTGGACCGATACTCCGACGACATGTCGCTGTCGATCCTCGGCACGGTCATCCCGATGCTGGAGGTCGCACTCGACGGGGCGCTGCTCAAGTTCCTCCTTGAGGAGGTCCACGATCCGGTGTGCCATCAGGTGTTCGAGAAGATCAACAACGACGAATCCCGGCACATCGCGGTCGACTTCGAGGTGTTGAACATGATCGGCAACACCACCGCACGTCGGTTGGCCATCCAATTCATTGGCAACGTCGCAACGCCCGGCGTGATCATCGGGGCACTGATGTATGCGCCATTGCTGAACCGCATGCGCAACAACATCGTTGGGATGGGCCTCGAACCCGAACGGCTGTACAACGCGATGAAGCGATTCAAGCAGCTCGGTGAGCGCGCGGAGTTCACCCGCCGCGTCCCCACGTATCAAATCCTCAAGCTGCACGCCCGCATGGTGGTCAACCCCGACAACCCCTATCACCTGTTGGCGAATTCGATGGTCAAGCTCTCCGACCTCTATCCCGATGCGCTGCTGAGCCCGATCCCCACGTGGTTCAAGGAACTCACTCACGAGCCGGCTGCCTGACATGCCCGAGCACGTCTACGACACACTCATCGTCGGCACCGGATTCACCGGTATCGGGACGGCGTTGAAGCTCGCCGACGCCGGTCTCGACGACTTCGTCATCGTCGAACGCGCCGATCGCGTCGGCGGCACATGGCGGGACAACACGTATCCCGGTGCGGCATGCGACATTCCGTCGCTGCTGTACTCGTTCTCCTTCGCCAAGAACCCGACGTGGTCGCGGGCGTACTCGCCAGCGGATGAGATCCGCACGCACATCGAGGAAATGGTCGACCGGTTCGATCTTCGTCGCAGAATCGAGTTCGACACCGAGGTGATCGGCCTCGACTTCGACGAGGCCGAGGGAATCTGGACCGTAAGAACCAACGGCCGCAGGAAATTCCGTGCACGGACGGTCGTGCTTGCGTCGGGCCCGCTGTCCGATCACAAGCTGCCCGACATCCGCGGCATCGAAACCTACGAGGGACACAAGATCCACAGTGCCCGCTGGGACCACGACTACGACTTCAGCGGAAAACGAGTCGCCGTCATCGGTACTGGCGCCAGCGCCGTCCAGATCATTCCGGAGTTGGTGAAGCAGGCGGGCTTCGTGAAGGTGTTCCAGCGCACGCCCGGCTGGGTGCTCCCGCGGCTGGACATCTCCACGCCTGTTGCGGCACAGACCGTATTCACGAAAGTCCCTGCGATACAACAGCTTGCCAGGCAAGCCCTGTTCTGGGGTCACGAGGCCAGCGCGACGGCGCTGGTGTGGGATTCGCCGCTGACCTCACTGGTCGCCCGGCTGAGCAAGGCTCACCTGCGCAGGCAGGTCAAGGATCCGTGGCTGCGTCGACAGTTGACGCCGGACTTCACGCCGGGATGCAAACGCATGCTGATCTCCAGCGACTACTACCCCGCGCTGCAGAAGGCCAACTGCAAACTGATCGACTGGCCGATCGCCACGATGAGCCCAGTGGGGATTCGCACCAGCGATGGCGTCGAGCACCACTTCGACGCCGTCGTCTTCGCGACGGGCTACGACGTCCACCACGCTGGGCCGCCGTACGCCGTCACTGGCCTTGGCGGTCGGTCCCTTGCCGACGAATGGCACGATGGCGCCCAGGCATACAAGAGCATCAACGCCCACGGCTATCCGAACCTGTTCCTCATGACGGGGCCCAATTCGGGGCCCGGGCACAATTCGTTGCTGGTGTTCGTCGAGGGTCAGATCGACTATGCGGTCACCGGGATCCGCACCATCCTCGCCAACGATCTGCGCTATCTCGACGTGCGGGAAGACGTCCAGCGCGCCCACAACCGTTCGCTACAGCGACGTTTGACGAAGACGACGTGGATGAGCGGTTGCAGCAGCTGGTACCTGACCCCAGACGGATTCAACGCGTCGATGTACCCGGGGTTCGCCACGCAGTATCTTCGACAGATGCGGGATTTCCGATTCGACGACTATCAAGCGGTCGCGAGGGCCGTCCCCGTCGGCATCAGCTCCTCGGCCTGACATGGCCCATGCCAAGCCGCCGCGCGAACCGGCCGGTGCGATCTCGACGATCCTGACCGGTCTTCGTCGCGCACCCCGCAGCATCCGTCGGGGTTCGCGCGACGTGATCGAGACGGCCGTGTCGCAACTATTCGACGCAGCCGTCCAACCTCACGGGATGTCGGCGTCCGGCGAATACCGCATCGACGACTTGGCGCGTCTGGCAGGCACGACGACCCGCAACATCCGGGTGTATCGCGACAGGGGGCTGTTGCATCCGCCGTTGCGAGTGGGCAGGATCGCGCTCTTCAACGACACGCACCTGACGCGGCTGCGGCTCATCACCTCGATGCTCGACCGCGGCTACAACATCGCTCACGTGCACGAAATGCTCAGCGCGTGGGAGCAGGGCAAGAACCTCGGCGACATGCTCGGGCTGGAGTCGGCGATAGCGGGCAGCTGGGCCACCGAAAAGCCGGAGCGGATGAGCGTCGCCGATGCCAAGCGCCTTGTCGACGACGACCCGGGATTCGATCGGATGGTCGGCCTTGGCGTCATCCGCCTCGAGGACGGCGAGGCAGTCGTGGTGCGCCCCAAGCTAATCGAGGCGATCAACGAGATTCGGCAGTACGGGGTTTCGACCGACAAGCTGATCGATCTTCACGAACGGATTGCCCCACTGATCGACCAGATCAGCGGACTGCTGGTCCAGGCGGGTGTCGAGCACGTCGTCGACCGGATCAAGCCGGGCTCGGCCCTGCCGCCGGACACCGAAGTCGCCGAGCTGATCACGATGCTGATCCGATTCCGCACCCAGGCCGTCGCCTCGGTCAGCGCGACGCTGGCGTTCTCCATCGAGTCGACGATCGAGTCGGCCGTCAGTCAGATCCTTGGCGACTTCATCGGCAAGGAAGCCGCGGCCGACGAATAGTCACTCCCATTCGATGGTGCCCGGCGGCTTACTCGTCACGTCGAGCACGACGCGGTTGACCTCGGGCACCTCGTTGGTGATCCTCGTCGAGATTCGTTCGAGCACCTCGTAGGGCACCCGAGTCCAGTCGGCCGTCATGGCGTCCTCACTGGACACCGGCCGCAAGACGATCGGGTGGCCGTAGGTGCGGCCGTCGCCTTGGACCCCGACCGAGCGGACGTCGGCGAGCAGCACGACCGGGCACTGCCAGATCTGGCCGTCCAGCCCCGCCATCGTCAACTCCTCACGGGCGATCGCATCGGCGCGACGCAGCGTGTCGAGACGCGGACCGGTCACGTCGCCAACGATCCGAATTGCCAATCCAGGCCCCGGGAACGGTTGGCGCGCAACGATTTCCTCGGGAAGGCCGAGCTCCCGGCCCACCGCTCGAACCTCGTCCTTGAACAGCAGGCGTAGCGGCTCGACGAGCTTGAACTTCAAATCGTCCGGCAGTCCGCCGACGTTGTGGTGGCTCTTGATGTTCGCGGCCCCCGCGCCGCCACCCGACTCGACGACGTCGGGGTAGAGAGTCCCTTGCACCAGGAATTCGATGTCGGAGCCCTCGGTCCGATCTTCCACGATGTCGCGTACCGCCCCCTCGAAGGCCCGGATGAACTCGCGGCCGATGATCTTCCGCTTGCCTTCCGGGTTCTTCACCCCTGCCAGCGCTTCGAGGAACCGCTCCTCGGCGTCGACGGTGACCAGACGAGCTCCCGTCGCTGCGACGAAGTCACGTTGAACCTGGCCGCGCTCTCCCGCGCGAAGCAGGCCGTGGTCGACGAAGACACAGGTGAGCCGGTCGCCGATGGCCCGCTGCACCAGGGCGGCTGCCACCGCGGAGTCGACGCCGCCCGAGAGCCCGCAGATGGCCCTGCCGTCACCGACCTGGGCGCGCACCTGCTCGACCAGCGCGTCGGCGATGTTCGCCGCCGTCCACGTCGCGCCGATGCCTGCAAAGTCGTGCAGGAACCGGCTGAGCACCTGCTGACCATGCGGGGTGTGCAGCACCTCTGGGTGGTACTGCACACCTGCGAGCTTGCGTGCCCGGTTCTCGAAGGCGGCAACGGGAGCGCCCGCACTCGTCGCGACGACGTCGAATCCCTCTGGTGCCGCAGTTACGGCGTCGCCGTGACTCATCCACACCGGCTGTTCGCTTGGTAAATCCGAATGAAGTTCTCCGCCAGACACTTTCAACTCGGTGCGGCCATACTCACTGGTGCCGGTGCGAGCGACGGTGCCGCCGAGCGCCTGGGCCATCGCTTGGAATCCGTAGCAGATTCCGAAGACCGGCACGTCCAGGTCGAACAGCGCAGGGTCGAGCTGGGGCGCGCCGTCGGCGTACACGCTCGCGGGCCCGCCGGACAGCACGACTGCTTGCGGGTCTCTCGCCTTGATCTCGTCAACGGTCGCGGTGTGCGGGATGACCTCCGAGTACACCCGCGCTTCGCGCACGCGACGCGCGATCAGTTGCGCATACTGCGCCCCGAAGTCGACCACCAACACGGGGCGGGGCGATGAGCCCCCTTCGCGACGATCATCGGGGTCGGTGGGAGCATTCACCGCCTCAGTCTAGTGGCGGGCCGCCTTAGGCTTGATTCGGAGCGCTCGCGCGACGTGACCCGTCGCCGATGAGGAAGGTCGCCGAGGAAGGACGAGCGAGGCATGACACCGGAGCAGGCCGCCGAGGCCGTTGCCCTCCTGGCGAAGTCCGGTTCCTGCACCGTGACCCCCGGTCTCACCGACGACGAGCTAGCCGACATCGAAAGCCGCTTCGGCTTCGTCTTCAACGACGACCACAGGGCGTTCCTGGCAGCCGGTCTCCCCATCGGTCCGAGCTGGCCCGACTGGCGCGGCGCCGACGAGATGGTGCTGCGTAGCCACTTGGGCACGCCGGTGCGACACATCATGGGAGCCGTCACCAACGACGGGCTGTGGCGAAACAGCTGGGGCGTGCAAGGGCACCAGCGGCACAGTGTCTCGGTCGCGAGCAGGTTGCTCGCCGAGGCCCCACGCATGATTCCGGTGTACGGCTACGGCTTCACGCCTGCAGGTCCTGGACGGGCCGGAGCTGCGGTGTGGTCGATCGAGGGCGGAGACGCCCACCGCGCCGCGACCAACCTGCTCGACTTCGCCCGGCAGGCGAGTGGCCAGGCCGCCGCGGTGCCCGCACCCGACCCCGCCGATCGCCTACCGTTCTGGGACGACTTCGCCGAAGATCCCGAACCCGAGACGTCGGGCCTGCCCAACCTCACGGTTCCGCCGTTTCCCGCAGATCCACCGATCCTCGCGAGCCCCGTGGCCCTGCCGCCGAGGGATCCCGGCGCACACTTCGCCGCCATCGGCGTCGAACTGGCCGAGCTCACCCGCCACGACGACCTACTGACCCACGGCGCGCCCATGTGGACCGCTCGCGTCTCGCCCGGCTACCGCGCCGTGGAGAGCTGGGAGGCGGTGCGCGCGCACTTCGACACGACGGGCCTGTGGCCGCTGTTGATCACCGAACGCACCTGGCACCGCATCGGCGGCCCCGATGGCGATGGCGTCCCCGACGACCAGCCCATCCTGACGGCCCAACTCGACGGTGCCGCATGGCTTTCCGCCGAGTATGCCCGGCGCACCAAAGACGAGCCGATGCCCCGCGGCTGGGAGCCGTTCACGCCGACCGGAATGAACTGGAAGGTCGGGTGGGCGCGACATCACGACGACGACAAGCGCTACGACACCCTTACCCTGATTCCGACGCCAGCACATTGGCTGGTGCCAGGGCTGTTGCAATGGTCCGGCGCGGTCAATTACGACGTGGGCGCGCGCCAGCACGCGTCGATACTGCGCCGGTGGACCGGGCGTTGGGGCGCCGAACTCGTCGCACTCGACGACGAGACCGCTGCCATCCGGATGTCGCGCCCGCCTGCGTGGGGTGCCGAGTCGCTCGAAGCCGCCGTCGAGGCGTACCTCTACTGTCCCGACGCGATCGACACTCATCCCGACGGCGTAGATGCCTTGGCGCCGTATCTGATTCGGCCGCTGTGGACATTCTGGTGGGACTGACACGCCTACGTCTGCGCTGCGGTCTCGTTCTGCGCAGGGTTTGCCGCCATGTTTGATGCACGGCGCTTGTCAGCTAGAGGATCTGCTACGACAGCTCGCGCAGTTGGCAGGTCTGCTTGTCCACCAGCTGCCATTGATGATCTGGCGTTTCGCGTCGGCTGTTCGCGCAATGGACATGACTCACGGTAACCAGGTGGTAGCTACCGGACGCCTCTGCACAGAGTAGTCGCAGCAAGATGGCAGGCAATTTGCGGCACGACGTTTGCCGCTCAGGATTTGGGCCAGTGGGAGCCGTTGACCGCGGTTGACCACGCCAAGATTTCGTCAAGACCGCTGGCCGATCCTTGGCTTACCGAATCCGCCGTAAGACGGCGACTTCCGAAAGAGGACTCCATGGACGCCGTACTTGGCATCGCGGTAGGCCCGTCGACGGCGCGTGTCTCGCTGATCGAGGGCACCAGGGCAGAAGGCCAAGTCATCGACGAAGTGGTACTCGAAGTCCCCGGCTTGGCCGACATCATCGACACCGTCGTTGGCACGCAGCGTTCGCTCACCGGTGACGGCCACCGGCTCGTCGCCGTTGGTGTCTGCGTGCTCGGTGGAGTCCCGCCCCTCGCACTGCGCGAAGCGATGCAACTGCAGGGCGTTCAAGACGTCGTCATGATCAGCGAAGCCGAGGCGGACGCAGCGCTGTCGACCAGCGCTGCGCTGGCCTCACTGCAGCGTGACGTCGCGGCCGCCCGCGGCGCAGCGGTTGCGGCGCCACGGGCGTTGTATGCGGGCCCGCCAACGATCTTCCGTTCGACGACCGGCCAATCCTCCATGGCACCAACGCATTTCGGGCCGGTCACGAACCCGCGAAGCGGTCCCTTTGCTGCACGTGCCGAACTATCCAACACCGAACTAGCCAACACCGGATTGGTCAGCACGCACTTGGCGCCGACCGCTCCTCCGCCACCCGCCGCTGCTCCCCCACTCGCCTACTCGATGACGGGAAGCCTGGGAGCATTGACCGACTACGTCCAGGAATACGATTCTGGCCCGACCGATTACTATGCGGCGCAGGCGTCAGAAGACTTGGGCCTCAACGGGTTTGACGCGGATCTAGGAGAAGCCCCCGAGCAAGAGCCCGAGCGGCCGGGAAGGAAGCCGTTCCTCTTGGTCGGCACTCTGGCCGTGGTCTTCTCGGCCGTTGCTCTGTCGATCCTGACCACGTCGGTGGTCCTGAACGTCACGCCGGCAGCCGACCAGACGCCCATCACCACCTCCCAGCAGCCCGTCCTGACGCCGCTCCAGACCCGGGCCGGCCAACCGCCGACGGTCGTCCCTGCGTCGGTACCCGTTCAGCCACCCCCCGCGCCTCCGGTGACCCAGGCACCGCCTCGCGTCAACCAAGCGCCTACCCGCACCCAGACCCCAACGCGCACGCAGGCACCGCAACACACTGAAGCACCGCAACGGACCCAGGAACCGCAACCGACCGAGGCGCAGCCCCACAGCCGCTATACGCCAGACGCCCCACCGCGGGAGGACGACGGCGAAGGCCTGCCACCGCGGGAGGACGAAGGGCCGCCAGCCGGCGACCCCGCACCCGACAACCGCGCGCCGCACAGCCGCTTCTCACCGCACGTCGGTGACCCACCAGCGGAGCGAGGCCCCCTCATTCACCTGTGCGGCCCGTTCCTACCCTGCTGATCGTCTACCCGGTGGAGCTGACCGGTTCGATCGGCAATCGCCGCAGCGCCGCAGGAGCACCCTCCGGCACGACAGGATGCTCGGGAGGAATCGACGCGAGTCTGCGATACGGCTCGCCCTGCGCGGGGCGTTGATCGTCCTGACCGACGTTGGGCCACAACGACGCTGCCCTCTCGGCCTGCGCGGTGATCGACAGTGACGGGTTGACCCCGAGGTTCGCCGACACGGCTGCACCGTCCATGACCGACAGCGTCGGATATCCGTACACGCGTTGATACGGGTCGATGACGCCGCGCTCAGGCGTGTCACCGATCGCGGCACCGCCGAGGAAGTGCGCGGTCAGCGGAATGTTGAACAGCTCGCCCCACGTGCCACCCGCCACGCCGTCGATCTTCTCGGCGATGCGCCGGGTGACCTCGTTGCCCACGGGAATCCACGTCGGGTTCGGCCGCCCGTGCCCCTGCTTGCTGTCCAGCATGCGGAAGCCCAGCTTGGTCTTCCTGGTGAACGTCGTGATCGAGTTGTCCAGGTTCTGCATCACTAGAGCGATCATCGTGCGCTCACTCCAGCGTCTTGGGTTGAGCAGCCGCAGCGTGCCCTCCGGATCGGCTTTTGCGTTCTGCAGCAACTGCTTCCAGCGCGGAACGTCTGTGCCCTCGGGACCGTCGCCGTCGGTCATCAACGTCTGCAGCAGACCCATCGCGTTGGACCCCTTGCCGTACCGGACTGGCTCCACGTGGGTGTCGCTCGTCGGATGAATCGACGACGTGATGGCCACGCCGTGCGTGAGGTCGAGGTCGTCGGACACCGTCAGGCGACCCGCCCCGACGATGGACTCGGAATTGGTGCGCGTCAGCAGTCCAAGCCTGTCGGAGAGCTTCGGCAGCCTGCCCGTGTCCCTCATCTTGAACAGCAGCTTCTGCGTGCCATAGGTGCCTGCGGCCAAGATCAGGTAGCGGGCGGTGAAGGTCTTGCGCTTCCTACGCAGCTTGCCGCCGGTGCGCACGGTGCGGATCTCCCACAGCCCGTCAGCGCGCTGTTCGAAGCTCTTCACCATGGTCAACGGATGGATCCGTGCGCCGGCCGATTCCGCAAGGCCCAGGTAGTTCTTCAGCAACGTGTTCTTGGCGCCGTACCGGCACCCCGTCATGCATTGACCGCACTCGATGCATCCGGTCCGCTCGGGGCCGGCGCCGCCGAAGTAGGGGTCGGGAACGGTCTTGCCCGGCGTCTTCTCGCCATCGGGTCCGAAGAAGACGCCGACGGGCGTCGGCACGAAGGTGTCGCCGACGCCCATGTCCTCGGCGACTTCCTTCATGATCCGGTCGGCGTCGGTGAACGTCGGGTTGGTGACGACGCCGAGCATTCGCTGGGCCTGGTCGTAGTGCGGCATCAACTCCTCGCGCCAGTCGGTGATGTCCTTCCACTGCGGATCGTTGAAGAACGGCTCCGGGGGCACGTACAGGGTGTTGGCGTAGTTGAGTGAGCCGCCGCCGACACCCGCGCCCGCCAAGATCATCACGTTGCGCAGCAAGTGGATTCGTTGGATGCCGTACATGCCGAACTGCGGCGCCCACAGGAACTTTCGCAGGTTCCAGGATGTCTTTGCCATGTCGGCGTCGGCGTAGCGCGGACCGGCCTCCAGCACCCCGACGCGGTAGCCCTTTTCGGTGAGCCTCAGTGCGCTGACACTGCCACCGAATCCCGAGCCGATGATGAGGACGTCGTAGTCAGGAGCCATCGAATCAGTATGAACTTACCGACGGGTAACGAGCTAGACAGGCGACCCTAACTACTGGGGGTCACCATCCCCGGCGAGGGTTCTTGGCACCGCGCCAGCTCCTACCGGCCAACCGTGAGCTCCACCTTCTGGAACTCCTTCAGATCGCAGTAGCCCGCCTTCGCCATGGACCTGCGCAATCCCCCGACCAGGTTCAGCGATCCGAACGGGTCGTCCGATGGACCGTTGAGAACCCGCGACAACGACGGCCGGTCTCCGACCGCCACCTGCAGCAACGCCCCTCGCGGTAGCGACGGATGCGCCGCGGCCGACGGCCAGAACCATCCGTCGCCCATCGATTCGGCGGAAGACGCCAGCGGCGTGCCAAGCATCACGGCGTCGGCGCCGCACGCGATCGCCTTCGCCAACTCGCCCGACGTGTGGATGTCACCGTCGGCGATGACGTGGACGTAGCGGCCACCGGTCTCGTCGAGGTACTCGCGGCGGGCGGCGGCGGCGTCGGCGATCGCCGTGGCCATCGGCACGCTGATGCCGAGCACCTCGTCGCTGGTAGTGACACCAGAGGTCGAGCCGTACCCGACGATCACCCCCGCCGCACCCGTCCGCATGAGGTGCAGGGCGGTGCGATGGTCGAGGACGCCGCCAGCGACCACCGGAACGTCGAGGTTGCTGATGAAGGTCTTGAGGTTGAGCGGTTCGCCGTCCGAGGCGACGCGCTCGGCGGACACGATCGTCCCCTGCACGACGAGAAGGTCGATCCCTGCGGAGATCAGCGTCGGCGCCAGCGCTTGGGCGTTCTGCGGGCTGACCCGCACCGCGGTGGTGACCCCCGCATCGCGCACCCTGGCGACTGCCGCGCCAAGAAGATCGAGATCGATGGGTGCGGAGTGCAGCTGCTGAAGCAGTCGAATCGCTCCCGACGGCTCGGGTTCCTTCTCCGCTGCGGCCACGACTTCGGCGATACGAACTTCGACGTCGGCATGCCTGCCGATCAGGCCCTCGCCGTTGAGCACCCCGAGTCCGCCGAGACGTCCCATCTCGATCGCGAACGACGGCGAGACCAGTGCGTCGGTCGGATGCGCGACGACGGGTATCTCGAACCGGTAGGCATCGAGTTGCCACGCCGTCGACACGTCCTTCGACGAGCGGGTACGTCGCGACGGGACGATGTTGATGTCGTCGAGTTCGTAGGTACGGCGGGCGTTTCGGCCCATGCCAATCTCGACCATGTCACGCATGCGGAGGCCTCTTTACCGGGCGTAGTAGTTGGGCGCTTCGACCGTCATCGCAATGTCGTGCGGATGACTTTCCTTCAGTCCTGCCGCGGTGATCTGGACGAACTGTGCCTGTTGCAAGGCCTCGATGGTTGGCGAGCCGGTGTAGCCCATCGCGGCGCGAAGACCGCCCGTCAACTGATGGATGACCGTCGACAGCGGACCGCGGAAGGGCACCCGGCCCTCGATGCCCTCGGGCACCAGCTTGTCCTCGGAGAGGACGTCGTCCTGGAAGTAGCGGTCCTTGGAGTAGCTCTTGGCGGTGCCTCGGCCCTGCATGGCACCCAGCGAGCCCATGCCCCGGTAGCTCTTGAACTGCTTGCCGTTGACGAAGATCAAGTCACCAGGAGCCTCGGCCGTACCCGCCAGCAACGACCCCAGCATCGCCGTCGACGCGCCCGCCGCCAGCGCCTTTGCGATGTCGCCGGAGTACTGCAGGCCACCGTCGGCAATCACCGGCACGCCGTGCGGCGCACATGCGGCCACAGCCTCCAGGATCGCGGTGATCTGCGGCGCACCGACTCCTGCGACCACGCGCGTCGTGCAGATCGAGCCGGGGCCCACCCCGACCTTGACGGCGTCGGCACCAGCCTCGACCAGCGCCGCGGCCGCTGCGCGGGTGGCGACGTTTCCGCCAACCACCTCGACCCGGTCCCCCGCCACCTTCTTCAGCCAGCTGACCATGTCCAGCACGCCTCGGTTGTGGGCATGAGCGGTATCCACGATGAGCACGTCGGCACCTGCGTCGACGAGGGTCATCGCGCGCTCGCGGGCGTCGTCGCCGACACCTACCGCCGCACCCACGAGGAGCCGGCCGTCGCTGTCCTTGGTCGCAAGGGGGAACTGCTCGGTCTTGACGAAGTCCTTGACGGTGATCAGCCCGGTAAGCCTGCCGTGTCCGTCGACGATCGGGAGCTTCTCGATCTTGTGACGCCGCAATAGGCCCAGCGCGGCATCGGCTGTCACGCCCTCCTGGGCAGTGATCAGCGGCGCCTTGGTCATCACCTCCGAGACCGGCTTGTTCATGTCGACTTCGAAGCGCATGTCGCGGTTGGTGATGATGCCCAGCAGTGAGCCGCTCGGGTCGACGACGGGCAGGCCCGAGATCCGGAACCGCGCACACATCGCGTCTACCTCGCCGAGGGTGGCATCCGGCGAGCAGGTCACGGGGTCGGTCACCATGCCCGCCTCCGAGCGCTTCACCGTCTCGACCTGACCGGCCTGTTCGGCCACCGGCAGGTTGCGGTGAAGCACGCCCATGCCGCCGGCACGCGCGATGGCGATCGCCATCCTCGATTCCGTAACGGTGTCCATCGCCGAGCTCACCAGCGGCACCTTCAACCGAATCTTGCGGGTCAACCAGCTGGAGGTGTCTGCCGTGGCGGGAATCACGTCCGACGCGGCCGGAAGCAGCAACACGTCGTCGAACGTCAGCCCGAGCATGGCGATCTTGGTCGGATCGTCGCCACCGGTGGGCACCGGAACGGAGATTGGAACGCTGCTTTCAGCGATCGACATGGGTTGGGCCTCCAAATAAGGCATGGCACGCAAGGTTGGGGATTACGAAGCCTAGGTATCCATCTTATCGGGACCGGAGGTCTAGCTTGCATTTCACGGTGCGAGTCCAGAAACACTAGATCAAGCAACACGTTGGCTGCAGACCCGGGAGCGCTGGCGCGATACCCACGGGGCTGCGTAATGTGGAGCTGTGCGTGACCACCTGCCGCCGGGTTTGCCGCCCGACCCGTTCGCCGACGACCCGTGCGACCCGTCTGCGGCACTCGACGCACTAGAACCGGGTCAACCGCTAGACCCGCAGGAACGCCAGGCCGTGGAGGCCGACCTCGCCGATCTCGCGGTGTACGAGGCGCTGTTGGCAGACAAGGGAATTCGCGGATTGGTCGTCTGCTGTGACGAATGCCAGCAGGACCACTATCACGACTGGGACATGCTGCGGGCCAACCTGCTGCAGCTGCTCGTCGACGGGACGGTTCGTCCCCACGAGCCGGCCTACGATCCAGAACCCGATGCCTACGTGACCTGGGACTACTGCCGCGGCTACGCCGATGCCTCGTTGAACGAGGCGGCATCCGAGCACGACGGCTATCGCTGACGGCGTAAGTCTCGCCCCGCTCGATTCGCCTCGAAAGGGGCTACTCGCCCGCTCCGCCTGAGCGAGGCACCGTCGTGGTGACCACCGGAGGTGCCTCGCGCTGTGGCGAGGAAACCTCGGGAGCAGGCGCTACCGCAGGCGGTGCGGCCTTGGTCGGTTGAGGCGTCTCGACCACTGGAGCCTCGACGGGCGGGGCACTCGGCGCCACACGTGGTTGCGAAGGCGGCGGAGCAGAAGCAGACGGAGGGGCGGACGCTGCAGGCGGCGCCGAAGCCGGTGGCGGCGACGCGTCCCGTGCGACCACGGTCGTCGTCGTGGTGGTAGTCGTCGCAGTGGAGGGCGGCGTGCTGGCAGGCGGCGGCGTCGAGGTGGTCGACGAAGTCGCCGGGGCCGTCGTTGTCGTCGTAGACGCCGAAGGCGGTGTGGTCGTCGAAGGCGGCGGCGTCGAGGTGCTCGTCGAAGTCGACGGTGACGTCGTAGTCGACGGTGAATCCGATGACGTCGTCGTGGACGTCGTAGTCGTGGAGGTCGTGTCAACCGGCGGCACGGTCGCAGGGTTCGTCGACACCGACGTCGTGGTGAACGTCGACGTCTGGTCGAACACCTGTACCGGCAGAAGAGTCAACGGCGACGACGGCAACACCGGTAGCGGCTCCCCAGGCGGTGGCAACGTCGCGGCGGGATCCTGCTGAATCACCTTGTACGTCAACGTGTTGTACTTCTGCGCCAGGTCCTGTTGGTCCTGAGGTTGATCGACACTTTGCACGGTCGAGCTGAGCGCGACGAGCTTGTCTTGCGCCTGCTGCCATTGGCCCTGGTCGATGAGATGCTGCACTTGGTCGAGCTCTGCCGACGCCAGCGATACTTGGTCATTGCGGGCCTGCTGCTCGCCGAACAACATTGACCGCACGCCGTAGAGACTGTCGCCTGGATGCGCACCGTACACCGCGGTACCGAAGCCGCCGAGACACAGCACCGCCGCAGCGGCGGATCCCACCAATGCCAACGACGTTCGGGTACGACGGGAGGACCGGCTCGCCTGCAACGCGGCTGCGGCGTCCTTCGTCGTGACGACTGCGGTAAGCGGGGCGTCGCGGATGCCGTCTCGCCAGTCGGCGAGCAGGAACGCCAACTCGGCCTCGTCGCGATCGGTCGAGTAGGCCCTCTGGTTCGTGCCGAGCGCGTCGAGGAACCGGTCGATCCGGTTGATCTCGTTGAGTGAGGGGTCACCTCCGCCTGGCGGCCAGCGATCGTGGTCAGGCATAGTCGCGTCCCGCCTCACCGATCTCGGCCTTCAATCGCGCGATCGCACGATGCTGGGCGACGCGAACCGCGCCCGCCGTGCTTCCCACGGCCTCTGCGGTTTCTTCAGCACTCATGCCGACCACCACGCGAAGGATGATGATTTCGCGCTGCTTCTCGGGCAGGGTCGCGAGGAGTCTGTCCATGCGTGCCGCGGACTCCGAGTCGATCGCCATCTGTTCTGGGCCGATGTCCGACGACGGACGGTCCGGAAGCGTGTCGGTGGCGTCGGCCCGGTTGCGCCCTGCGGCGCGGTGGGCGTCAGCGACCTTGTGCGCAGCGATGCCGTATACAAAGGCCAGGAACGGTCGTCCCTGATCCTTGTAGCGCGGCAGCGCCGTGATGGCGGCCAAGCACACCTCCTGAGCAACATCGTCTGCTGAGAGACCACTTCGTTCCGCTGATCCGATCCTCGCCCGGACGTACCGGACCACGATCGGACGGATGATCCCCAGCACTCGGGCGAGCGCTTCGCGATCACCTGCCACCGCCTGAACGACGACTTCATCGAGACCATCTCCCGAAAATGTCATCGTGCGTGTTATCTCCAGCGTTACGGATGAGGCACATCGGACTGATGCGTCAGCTAAAGAGTAATGATCCGTGCGAGGTGCGCAGAATCAGCGACCTGACCAGACGCCACCACGGTTACGCACGGTAGCGGCTGCCTCGTCGCGAGCAACGATGACCTCGGCAGGCGAGTAGACCGAACTTCCGACGTCCCCGAGCAGGCAGGCCAACGCCCAGCTCAGCGGTACTAGGCCATGACGGTTGGTCTCGGCGAACGCTGCGTCCGCCACGCTGCGAGCCCCCAGGGGATCGCCCGCAGAACACAGGGCGGCGGCCAGTACGACGTTGGACTTCACGGCGTGTCGCACCGAGCCGGTCGCCTCCGACGCTGCCACCGCAGCCTCGGCATGCTCGACCGCGGCAACCCCCCGACCGGTCGCCATCGCAAGCTCGGCAGCTACCCAGGCCCGCCGCACCTTCATCCGCGCAGGCGCGTCGGCCACGAACTCGTCGGCCCTGCCAAGGAGCCGTGCGGACGCCGCAAACCGGCCGACGCCAAGCGCGTCGGCGGCAAGTCCAATCAACGCGTCGGCGCCTGCTTCGACGTCCGAACCCGCCAAGGCCCACGCTCGGCCGTCCCACGACCGAGCGGACGCATGCCCGCCGAGCTGGCGGAGGAACGATGCCCTAGTGCTGTACGCGAGCGACGCGAGCGGTCCCACGGCCGTTGCGCGGACGAGCACGTCGAGGTCTGCCGTCGCACTTGCGTACCGACCCTGTCCGCCCGCAGCGACCGCCCGCTGCCATCGATCCGGCGGCGTTACGGCTTCCGGTAGGGGCCAGCGACCAGGACGATTCCCGAACGCCGCATCGGCCAACGTGCTCATTGAACCGCGACGCTATCAACCGTGCGACGGTCGGGAGTGCGCCGCCGCCCGATGCGGCCTAGCCTGTGCACCATTCCTCGTGCCATCGCCTGTTAACAGTTTATGGTCGCCGTGTTAACGCAAGGTCAACTACCTATTGAGCGCTAGGAATGATCGACGTAACGGCGGTTACGGCGAACAGCGGAAACGGCAACCGTGATCCGGCGGTGGGCGATTCGTGATCACGATCGTCGTTGCCGGCGCGTCGCAATGATGAACGTGATGTTAATTCTCGAGCTGCTGTTATGTCCTTGAGCACAGGTGCTGCCTATTGACTCTGTTTCGTGAGCCCTTCTACGTTGTGTGCACGAGTAGTCATCGGCGACATGTCTCGGATCGGTTCCACGACTCACGCAGTCTTCCGCGCCTGCGAAAGGCTTGCGCAGAGAGGGGTTTTCCACATGCCACAGCCGCAACAGCTACCCGGACCCAACGCAGACATTTGGGATTGGCAGATGCAAGGCCTTTGCCGCGGTGTCGATTCGTCCATGTTCTTCCACCCCGACGGCGAGCGTGGCCGCGCCCGCGCACAGCGTGAGATGCGCGCCAAGGAGATGTGCCGCCGCTGCCCCGTCGTAGCTCAGTGCCGCTCGCATGCCCTCGCCGTCGGCGAGCCCTACGGCATCTGGGGCGGCCTCAGCGAGTCTGAGCGCGAGTTGCTGCTCAAGCGCGGCATCCGCCGCAGCGCCTAGCCTTCTGGTCGAGCGCCAAACTCCCAAGCCACGGCCGTATTGACGTCGGCCACGAGAATGTCGTCATCCCCGATTCAGTGGATGGGGGACGCCACCCACGTGTCCCTTGGCGGTGCAGGCTCCGCAAAGGCGCTTGACCGCCCGCGCTGGCTACATCGTCGCGATTGTCGCGCAGCCCTGCGTTCCTACGGGGACACCGAAGGTGCGGTCGACGTAGACGCGCTGAACGAGTGCGTCGCAACACCTTTCGGCCCGCTGCAGGTCGGCCTCTAGAAAACCGACCCGGCTCGCCACGCCTCCCCCGATCCCTGCGTCCACCGTTGCGCAAAGAGGAGGGCTACGCGGTCCCGGCTGCGAGCTGGACCGCGACGACCTCGTCGCGGGTCAGGGTACGGTTCGCGAAAAGTCCAACTCTAGAGAACTGGAGAGCTGACACGTGGACGAAGCCACCTACCGCAAGGGCAGGGAGATCCGCACCCAGGTACTCGGCGAGGCGTACGTGGTGAAGGCGGAGGCCAACGCCGACGACTTCTCCAAACCGTTGCAGGATCTCCTGACCGAGTACTGCTGGGGCGCGGTTTGGGGCCGAGAAGGGTTGCCGCTCAAGACCCGTAGCATGCTGAACCTGGCGATGATCTCGGTGCTGAACCGCCCGCAGGAGCTCAGCACGCACGTCAAGGGTGCGATCACCAATGGCGTTACGCGCGAAGAGATCCGGGAGATCTTCCTGCAGGTCGCCATTTACGCGGGAGCACCAGCGGCTGTCGACAGCTTCCGCATCGCGCGGGCGGCGTTCGACGAACTCGATCAGGCCTAGGAGCCGCGCCACGGTGGGTCAGCAAGCCGCACAACACAATCACGCACTACTCGAGCAACACGGATGGCCGCACTCGACAGCCCGGTCCACCGTTCTGGGACGACGTCGACGCCGCCTTGACCCGGGCCGTCGACGAGCTGATCGTCGATGGCACGATCAACGAGCCGACATGGGCCACCCTTGCTGCTCACCTCGACAAGCAGCAGCTTCTCGACGTCGTCTTCACCGTCGGAACCTACGACCTGCTCGCCCGACTGTTCAACGCTCTGCAGATGGGCGTCGACGACGACATCCCGGCGCTGATGAAGCGCTACGACCGCTGTTCTGACTGTCATCCCGCGTCGACGAGCGGTCTAAGGACGTTGCCAAGCTCGGTGATGACACCTGGCGTGTGGCGGTGTGTCGGAAGGTTGATGATCACGCCGTCGACGCCGACGTTCAGCACGCGGCGTTTGATCTCCTCGGCCACCTTCTCGGCCGAGCCGGTGACCGAGCGGCCGCCGCGAGCCTCACCGATGTCGGTCGACGCGCCGTAGCCTTCCAACACGACGGTCAGGAGCGCACTAGTCTCCAAAGTCGCTGGGTCACGGTCTATTTCGGTGCAGCGCTGTTCGAGCACCTCCAGCTTTCCTGGCAGCAGGTCGATGTCCGCGATGATGTTGAGGTGGTCGGCATATCGGGCTGCGAGCCTGAACGTCTTCTTCTCACCGCTGCCGCCCAGCATGATCGGAATGTGATCGCGGTAGCGCGGCTCGTTCACCGCGCTCTCGGTGCGGTACCACTTGCCGGTGAAGGTGGGCCGCTCGCCGTGCAACATGGGAACGATGATCTGCAGAGCCTCGTCGAGCTTTTCGAACCGCTCGGTGAAGGTGTCGAAGTCGAAGCCCAACTGTTGGTGCTCCAGCTCGAACCAGCCGGCGCCGATGCCGAGGATCGCGCGGCCTGCGCTGACGACGTCCAGCGTCGTGATCACCTTCGCGAGCAAGGTCGGGTTCCGATAGGTGTTGCCCGTCACCAGGGTGGATAGCTGCACCTTCTCGGTGGCCGTTGCCAACGCACCCAGCGTCGTGTACGCCTCCAACATGGGCTCGTCCGGCTCGCCAAGCCCCGGCAGTTGATAGAAGTGGTCCATCACCAGGACGGTGTCGAAGCCTGCCGCCTCGGCTTCTTGGGCCTGCGCCTTGACGGCGGGAAACAGCTCGGGGATCGAGGTGCCGTAGGAGAAGTTGGGAATCTGCAGTCCGAGTCGAATGGTCATGCCCATGAATAACCGCGTGGGGCCCGGATCATTCCGTTGACGCGCTACGTGGCGCATCCGTCGGCGCAGGTGGTGGTGCGGACTAGGAGTGGATGAAGAAGCTCGGGCCAGGGGTAACCTTCGCCGGTGGACGGTCTGAAACCCTTCTCGCCCTCGCTTGACTGGGGGCACGCGCTACTGGATTCGCTAATTTGGGTCGGCAGGGCCTGGGCGATTGCGGCGGTCTGCACCATGCTGGTACTCGTCGTCATCGCCAAGTACACGACGTGGGGCAGGCAATTCTGGTACGTCACGGGGGCCTACTTCACGGGTCGAGGAAGCGTCCGACCGTGGCTGTCGCTGGCCGCGCTTTTGCTGTCGGTGATCATCGGCGTGCGACTGGCGGTGCTCTTCAGCTACCAGAGCAACGACCTCTACACCGCTGCCACCGTTGCCGTGCAGGGCATCGCCACCGGCAACCAGACGGTGAAAGACTCTGGTGCCAACGGCTTTTGGTTCTCGCTGGTGACGTTCTCGGTATTGGCGGCGATCCTCGTCGCCCGCGTCATGGTCGACCTCTTCATCACCCAACGCTTCATGCTGGCCTGGCGAACGTGGCTCACCGACCGCCTCACCGGCGACTGGCTCGACGGCCGGGCGTACTACCGAGGGCGATTCGTCGACGCCATCGACAACCCGGACCAACGCATCCAGTCCGACATCGACGTCTTCACCGCACTGTCTGGCGCACAACCCAACACGCCACACCAAACCAGCAACGGCACACTACCTTTCGGTGCGATCTCGTCGATCGTCTCGGTAGTGTCGTTCACCGGCATTCTGTGGCATCTGTCGGGTGAGCTTTCACTCTTCGGGGTCACGCTGCCGCGGGCGATGTTCTGGATCGTCTTCGGCTACGTCGCAGTCGCCAGCGTCATCGCGTTCGCGCTAGGCAGACCACTGATCCGGTTGAGCTTCAACAACGAGAAGTTCAACGCTGCCTTCCGCTATGCATTGGTGCGATTGCGGGACGCCGCCGAGTCTGTCGCCCTGTACCGCGGCGAGCGGGCGGAGCGCCTTCAATTGCGGTCCCGGTTCGAGCCGGTGGTGTCCAACTACAAGCGGTTCGTCAACAAGACGATCGTGTTCACCGGCTGGAATCTGTCGGTCAGCCACATCATCATTCCACTGCCGTGGATCCTGCAGGCGCGCAGGCTCTTTGCCGGTCAGATCAATCTCGGCGACGTCACCCAGTCGGTGACCGCCTTCGGCGCAATTCAGGACGCCCTGTCGTTCTTCCGCAACTCCTACGACGTGTTCGCCGGCTACCGCGCCTCGATCCTCCGGTTGCATGGCCTCGTCGTCGCCAACGAACAAAGCCGTCAGCTCCCCGTCGTTGCGGTCTCGGCCAACCCCGACGGCGCCATCGAACTCGATGACGTCGAAGTGAGAAATCCGGCGGGCCAGCACTTGATCGACGATCTGAACCTGCGCCTGAATCCAGGCGAGGCGATGATCATCACGGGTGAGTCGGGCACCGGCAAGTCCACTCTGCTGCGCAGCCTTGCTCAGCTGTGGCCGTTTGCGTCGGGCGCCATGAGCTGCCCCGGCGGCGACGACGAGACGATGTTCCTCTCGCAACTGCCCTACGTACCGCTCGGCAATCTGCGCACCGTCGTGTCCTATCCGCATGAACCGGGTGAGCTGCCCGACGACGAACTGCGCGCAGCCCTGCTGGCCGTGGCGCTGCCGCGGTACGTCGATCGATTGGACGAGGAGGCCGACTGGGCCAAGGTGCTCTCGCCGGGCGAACAGCAACGGATCGCGTTCGCGCGGGTTCTGCTCACCAAGCCAATGGCGGTCTTCCTCGACGAGGCGACCTCCGCGCTCGACGAGCCGCTGGAGTTCATGCTCTACGGCCTGGTACGCCGGGAGCTGCCGAAGACGGTGTTCGTCAGCGTCACGCATCGCAGTACGGTGAACCGTCACCACAATCAGCACCTCGAGCTGCTCGGCGACGGGCAATGGCAGCTGGGACCCGTGGATGGCGGGCCCGCGCTGGTGTAATGGTCGTGACGTCGAAGGCGAATACCGAGTCAGTAGCGTCGGCAAGGAGGACCGTCTGATGCCCAACCATCGCGCAGGGGTTCTCGTTGCGGTGATCACCGGCCTGACCATGCTCGGCATCGCGACGGCTCGTGCCGACCCGCTTCCCACCTTCTGCGCGCCTGCCACCGTGGTCGACGACGTGTGCACCGCCCGGTTGACCACGGTCACGGCCGACACCACCAACGGAACGATCACGGGGACACCAGTCGGTGGCGGAGCCGCAGTGACGCTGGCTGGACCGGCCGAGGCGTACCTGAAGTCGGTCGGGTTCGGAGCGACGCCGCCGGATCCCGTGCAGAACTGGGACGCCACCATCGACCGGGTCAGCCACTTGGATACCTCCGGGCCTGACTGGTACGGCAACGCCAAGTCGAGAGTGTTCCTGCCGAGGAGCCTGAACGACATCGCCACTCAGTTCCCGCCCAACGTCCTCGTCGTCCGGTTCGCACCCGACGACGCTCAGCCGGGCACGTTCAGGCTCGTCTCCATCCAGCCGACGGCTCAGTAGGCCCGGCGCGCGGCCATGGGTTAGTTTGCAAAACTGGCTGGGCATGGCGAGTATCGTTCACCGACATGGGCATTGGGCGCGGCAAGACCGAACACAACGGCGCCCACGATTCGAGCGCGGGCCACGGCTACTGGGGGACGAACGACGAAGCGAAGAGATTCGCCACCCCGGCCAGGCGCCGCGACGAACGCGAAGAGCTTCGACGAGAACTCGACGACTGGCTGGCTTCCGACGATGGTCCACTGAATTGTCCGCCTAGCCAAGGAGACTGACATGACGTCGCCCGTAGGAACCGTGACCGTCACCGAAACCGGTTCGGGGACTTACACGCAACAGATCACCGCGGGCGCTCACCAACTCGTCGCCGACGAGCCGCGGCCTGTTGGCGACGACGCAGGACCCACTCCCTACGACCTATTGTTGGCCGGCCTCGGCGCGTGCACCTCGATGACCATCCGAATGTACGCAGAACGCAACGGCTGGCCGCTCGAACAGGTTCGGGTCACGTTGCGCCACTCGCGAATTCACGCAGAGGATTGCGAGAAGTGCGAGACCACCAAGGGCTGGATCAATCACATCGACTGCGACGTCGAATTGATCGGCGACCTGGACGACGCGCAGCGAGAAAAGCTGAGGCACATCGCCGAGCGTTGCCCGGTGCATCAGACCCTGATCTCGGAGATCGACATCGCGACCACTCTCCGATAGGGAGAGCGCCCGGATCACGGAACGTTCGCCCGCGTGTACGGCGACCCCTCGGAGGGGCATCGAACCTCGACGGTGAAGTCGTGCCACGCAGTTTCGTCGAGGTTCGGCGGCATCCGACCGCTGACCGTGTAGACGTCGTCGACCTTGTAGACCCACATGTCGTCGGAGTCCGAGGTGAAGCCCGTAGCACCATCAGTGCGAATGCCCACCTTCTCGGCGACGAATCGATTGTCTCGGCGCAACAACACTCGGACGGACTTCTGGCCATCGACGGCGAGTATGACCAGTTCGCCGTTGGGATTGCCCACGCAGCTCACCGGCCCGGTGAAGGTCTGGGGTTCCCCGTCGAACACGATCTTGGTCACCGCCGATGGTCCGCGTTCAAACGAGCAACTCGGGAGCATGGCGACGAGAAGGACCCCACCAACTGCCAGCACGGAGCGCACGGACACAGTATGTTCGACGTCCGCTGCACCGCGAACTCAGGAGCTTGGGACCAGCTCCGTAGAAACGTCGGGATCCGAGACAAGAGAGGCGAACTCGATCGACAGAGCGGGTTGGCTGGCGAGAAGCGCTAGCTCGTTGTGTGCGCGACGCTCGACGAGCAGCGGAATGTAGTCGGTGATCGCGCTGTGTTGCAGACGTACGTGCGCGTCTTCGACGGCCGTGGCGATCAAGCCGGTGGAAAGGTGAGGGAACTTGCGCACGAGGCGCCGCTCGACCTCATCGATGTGTTCTTGCTGACTTCTTTTAACCACGCTAACGATTCTGGGGGTTGGTTCCCGAGAGCGTCAACGTGCCCTTGATCACGCAGACTTGACATGTGTCAAGCACCCGCGGGCGCTCTCTCAGCTTCAGCTTAGGAAGCCTAACTACGTTGGTGGACGAGAGCCAATCCCCCAGGCTCTTACAAGTCTCGGCCCTGCCACCTTCCCCCCGGGTTGGCAGGGCCGAGCGCGTTGCCTCCGCATGGGACTAGACGGAAACACCCCCGGCCAGTGAATGACCGGGGGTGCCTCAGTTGCTCTACTGCCTAGTGGGCGTGGCCGTGCCCGTGACCATGCCCGTGGCCGTCGTCCTCAGCCTCGACGGGCTTGTCCACGACAGCCGTCTCGGTGGTGAGGATCATCCGCGCCACCGACGCCGCGTTGAGCACCGCGGAGCGGGTCACCTTGACGGGGTCGACGATGCCGTCGGCAAGCAAGTCGCCGTAGGTCAGCGTCGCCGCGTTGAAGCCCTGGCCGGCAGGCAACGCTTCGACCTTGTTCACCACGACCGAGCCGTCGAGTCCGGCGTTGGTGGCGATCCAGAACAACGGAGCCGACAGCGCCGTGTTGAACACGTCGACGCCGAGCGCCTCGTCGCCCTTGAGCGTCTTGCGCAAGTCGGCCAGCGCCGCGCGCGCCTGCACCAGTGCAGCACCGCCGCCGGCGATGATGCCCTCCTCGACCGCGGCCTTCGCCGCAGAGACCGCGTCCTCGACGGCCTCCTTGCGCTTCTTGAGCGCAGTCTCGGTGGCAGCGCCAACCTTGATGACGGCGACGCCACCGGACAGCTTGGCCAGCCGCTCCTCGAGCTTCTCGCGATCCCAGTCGGAGTCCGAAGCCTCGATCTCGGCGCGCAACTGCGCCGTGCGTGCCTCGATGGCTTCCTGCGTTCCACCGCCGTCGACGATCACGGTGCTGTCCTTGCCGACGACGACGCGACGGGCCGTGCCGAGCACGTCCAGTCCGACCTCGCGCAGAACCAGCCCGACGTCGGGGTTGACGACCTGGCCGCCGGTTACGACCGCCAGATCGTCGAGGAACGCCTTGCGACGATCGCCGAAGAACGGAGCCTTGACGGCGACGGCCTTGAGCGTCTTGCGAATCGCGTTGACTACCAAGGTCGAAAGGGCTTCGCCCTCGACGTCCTCGGCGACGATCAGCAACGGCTTGCCGGACTCGGCGACCTTCTCCAACAGTGGCAACACGTCGGGCAGCGAGCTGATCTTCTCGCGGTGCAGCAACACCAAGACGTCTTCGAGTACGGCCTCTTGCGAGTCGAAGTCGGTGATGAAGTAGGCCGAGATGAAGCCCTTGTCGAAGCCGACGCCCTCGGTGATCTCTAGCTCGGTGTTCAGCGTGGAGGACTCCTCGACGGTGACGACGCCGTCGTGGCCGACCTTGGTCATCGCCTCGCCGACGAGCTCGCCGACCTCGGCGTCACGCGACGATACGGTCGCGACCTGGGCGATGCCGTTCTTGTCGCTGATCGGAGTTGCCGCGGCCAGCAGCGCCTCGGACACCGCGTCGGCAGCCTTGCCGATTCCGGAGCCCACCGCGATGGGGTTGGCGCCAGCGGCGACGTTGCGCAGGCCGGCCTTGACGAGCGCCTGGGCCAGCACGGTGGCGGTGGTGGTGCCGTCGCCTGCAACGTCGTTGGTCTTCGTCGCCACGGACTTGACCAGCTGAGCGCCGAGGTTCTCGAACGGGTCCTCCAGGTCGATCTCGCGCGCGATGGTCACGCCGTCGTTGGTGACCGTCGGGCCACCGAACGCCTTGGCCAGCACGACGTTGCGGCCGCGCGGGCCCAACGTCACGCGGACCGCGTCGGCGAGCTTGTCGACGCCGGCCTCCATGGCCCGGCGCGCAGTCTCGTTGTACTCAATCTGCTTGCTCATGAATGTCTTTCTTCCTGATGGTCAGGGCGGGCAAAGCATGCCGCCCCGGAAATCACCCGTATTGACGGGGATCTCCGGGGCGGACACTGATGCTTACTTGGAAACGACTGCCAGCACGTCACGTGCCGACAGGATCAGGTACTCCTCGTTGTTGTACTTGATCTCGGTGCCGCCGTACTTGCTGTAGATGACGGTGTCGCCTTCGGCGACGTCCAGGGGGATGCGCTTCTCGCCATCCTCGTCCCAGCGGCCGGGGCCAACTGCGACGACGGTGCCTTCCTGCGGCTTCTCCTTGGCGGTGTCGGGGATGACCAGACCGGAAGCGGTCGTAGTCTCGGCCTCATTGGCCTGAACGAGGATCTTGTCCTCGAGTGGCTTGATGTTCACGGCCACGATTGGAGCCCTCCACATTGTTGGGGTGCGATCCGGGTTGACTCCCGAACCTTCACGGATTTCCAGCTTTACCAGGTGTTCGGCATGCGTCCTCGCCCTTTGAAAAACTCTGCGCCGTCGTCGCGGGTGCCGGCACAGGGGGTTGGCCGCCTGCCACCTAGCACTCTATACACGCGAGTGCTAACACTCAAGGTTGGGTATCTGCGCGGTTGAGACTGACCGTCCTAGGGCCAACTACTACAGCCTCGCAGGTCGATCGTCACCCCGGGTCCGAACCCATCCAGAGATGTCTCATCTGCGGCGTCGTGCGTCGGCGCGACCCCGTGCGGCCAGCGTCTTCCAATAGCCGGCGAACTCACCCTTCACCTGGCAAGCCAACCGGCCCAAGGCCAACGGCCGGTCTTCTGTTTTCGCAGCACCGCGAAGAAGGCGAACGCCGTCAACGCGAATATCCCCGCGAAAATGAAGTTCCACATGGGGAAGGCCCAGTACGCCAGGTAGGCGGTTTCACCGCGGACGTGAACGTCGACCCGTGATCCGACGGGGATGCCCTTGACCGGACCCGAGATCACACCGGCATGGGACACGCCCGCCACAGTCCAACTCGCCGAACAACTCCTCGCGGGAGGAAACGTATTCTCGGCGCAGCTCTCGACGGTCGCAATCGCCGGCGTGCCGAGGCGATACTCGAACATGGGCGTCACGCCAATGCTGTCGGAGTTCCACGCCCCACCGACGGAGAAGACGATGAAAAGACATACCGGCAGCCAGTTCCACGGCCCGTATTTGGGCGGTCTACGCCTTCGATCGGCGACGTCTCCGGTGTCGTCCTTGTCCACCAGACGATGGTCTCACCAAAACGACTCGCCGTGAGTCAAGAGACCTGACCCTTCACCACTGGCAGACCAGGGTCGGTGGGCACGTCCAACGGCGACGGGGATGCACCCGCTGCGATCAGGTGTGCGGCAAACGAGGCGATCATTGCACCGTTGTCGGTGCACAGCCGCGGTCGCGGCACCCGCAGCGTGAGATCTGCTGCCGCGCAACGCTCCTCGGCGAGCTCGCGCAACCGCGAATTGGCAGCCACTCCCCCGGCGATCAACAACGTCGACACCCCGAGATTGGTCGCGGCGCGCACCGCCTTGCGCGTCAGCACGTCGGCAACGGCCTCCTGGAAACCGGCAGCGACATCGGCCATCGATGCGTCGGGATGGCTTTCCACGTATCGCGCCACTGCCGTCTTGAGACCGGAGAAGCTGAACGCATACGGTTCGTCGCGTGGGCCGGTCATGCCGCGCGGGAAGGTGATCGCGTCGCGGTCGCCGCTGCGGGCCAGGTCGTCGAGCACCTTGCCGCCCGGATAGCCGAGCCCCAGCAGTCGGGCCACCTTGTCGTAGGCCTCGCCCGCGGCGTCGTCGACCGTGCTTCCGAGTTCGACGATGGGCTCGCCTAGCGATCGCACGTGCAAGAGGTTCGTGTGCCCGCCAGACACCAGAAGGCCGACGCAATCGGGCAGCGGGCCGTGCTCGTAGACGTCCGCCGCGAGGTGACCGCCGAGGTGATTGACCCCGTAGAAGGGCACCTGCCACGCGGCGGCGTAGGCCTTGGCCGAGGCGACTCCGACGAGCAGCGCGCCTGCCAGTCCCGGACCTATGGTCGCGGCGACGACGTCGGGCCGCTGCACGCCCGCGTCGTCGAGGGCTCGCCGCATCGCGGGCCCGATGGCCTCTAGGTGGGCACGCGACGCGATCTCCGGCACCACTCCGCCGAACCTGACGTGTTCGTCGACGCTGGAGGCCAATTCGTCGGCGAGCAAGGTGATGGATCCGTCGGCGGCGAGCTCGCAGATGCCGACACCCGTTTCGTCACAAGAGCTTTCGATGGCAAGAATGATCGTCACTTCGCCTCCCGCCGCATCGTGTACGCGTCTGCCCCGCTGATTCGGTAGTACCGCTTGCGTATGCCCAACCTGACGAAGCCGACGCTCTCGTACAGCGCGATCGCAGGGACGTTGTCGGTACGCACCTCCAGGAAGATCGCCGCGCCGTCGGCGACGTCGAGCAACGCTTCGAGCATGGTGCGCCCGATCCCGCGACCTTGATACGAGGGGTCGACGCCGATCGTGTGAATCTCGAACTCGTACGGCGGCTTCCGACCAAGTCGACTGATCCCGGCGTATCCGACGAGTGCACCGTCGGCTCGCGCGGCCACGTAGTGGTTGTGCTTGGCGTCGAGTTCGCGCATGAACGCCACGGCAGGCCACGGATCGTCGCCAGGGAAGAGTTGCGCCTCCAGATCGGCGCAGCGATCGGCGTCGCCGACGGTCAGCCCGTCGTAGGTAACGGTCATGTCCGCGCCACCCGCTCGCTGGTGGGCTTGGCGTCCGGCCTACGGAGATACAACGGAATCAGCGGCGCCGGTTCGACCTTCCAGTCGACGGCGCGTACCAGCCCGATCGCACTCGGATGCGTCGGCGCGGTACGGGGGAGATCGAAAAGTGCTGTGTGATCGGGTGATCCGGCTATGGTCGCGGCGTCGACGGGTACGTCCGCCGGTGCACAGACCGCGGGCCCGGCCACTCGGACCGCGTCGCGGTAGCGCGCCCAGTACACCTCGCGACGACGGGCATCCGTGACCACCAACGCGTCACCCGCGGTGAAGACCCCGATCGAATCGAGGCTGCAGACTCCATGCACCGGGACTCCGAGTGCCTGTGCGAACGCCGCGGCCGTTGCCATGCCGACGCGCAGACCCGTGAAAGGGCCTGGGCCACAACCGACGACGATGGCGTCGAGGTCGGCCATCCCCAGGCCGGCGTCGGATAGCGCACCCAGGACGTTCGGTGTGATCGACTCGGCGTGCGCCCTAGCGTCCAGCGTCACGCGCTCGGCAAGAAGATCGATCTGCGGCGGCCCCAGCCTTACCACGCCTGCCGTGACCGCGGGCGTCGCGGTGTCGATCGCCAGCACGATACTGCTCACGGTATCACTTCCCCGTCGCTTCGCTCGCCCCTGGCCGGCTCCACTGCCATACCGCCGTACGCACCTCGGTGTCCTGCGCGCGCTCCAGCCTAACGTCGAGGTGACGCTCGGATAGCCGCTCCGCCAACCCTTCTCCCCACTCCACGACCACGACCGCGTCGTCCAGATCGGTGTCGAGATCCAGCGAGTCGAGCTCGCCGAGAAGGTCCGCCGCCGCGTGGTCGAGCAACCGGTATACGTCCACGTGGATCATGGCCGGAGCGTTCGGGCGACGTGCCGGGTGGACCCTCGCCAGCACGTACGTCGGCGACGTGACGGGCCCATCGACGTCCATCGCTTGCGCAATTCCCTTGGCAAGCACCGTCTTTCCCGCACCGAGCGGACCGGACAGCACGACGACGTCACCGGCACGGAGCTCGATTCCCAGCCGGGCACCGAGTGCGATGGTGTCTGCCGCGGAGGGCAATTCAGCGGTTCCTACGAGAAGCTCCAGGTCACGGTCAGCCACGGCGAGCCCTCTCACGCAGCCGTCGAGTCACGGCGACGAGCTTTGACGGGGTTGCCCGCTCGACGAGGCGAACCAGGGCGTCGTCGACGATCTCGGGCTGCTCCAGCTGAACGAGATGTCCTGCACCACCGACGATCACCAACTCGGCCTTGGGCAGCGCGGCTGCCATCGACTCGGAGTACTCCATCGGCGTGAGCAGGTCGCGATCTCCACACACGATCAAGGTGGGAATCTTGGCCAGCGCCTTCAACCCATCGGTCTCGTCGTGGACCTCCAGCGCGTGCAGGAATCCGACCAGGGTCGGCATCGGGGTGTCGTGCATCATCTTCTCGGAGAATGCCACGACGCTAGGGCTGATCTTCTCGTCACCATACGAGGCGGCTCGAAGCACTGGTCCGATCAGCGAGCGTGCCGCCCCGCGCGCCCGGTGCACCGTCTTGGGCGCGTACCGAACCGCGAAGCGCGCGGCCTCCAATGCCGGGTTCCGCAGGATCTCGCCGAGCGGTGAGCGTGAAACCCCTTCGGCCGCAGACGCTATCAACGCGGCGCCGACGACGCGTGTCGGATATCGCTGCGGGTACAGCCGAGCGTGCGCCAAGACGGTCATGCCGCCCATCGAGTGTCCGACGAGCACCACTGGCCCGCGCGGAGCCATGACCGCCAGCACGGTCTCGAGGTCGTGGCCGAGCTGCGGGACCGTGAACGACTCGGGCGGGGCATCGCCCGATCGGCCGTGGCCGCGCTGGTCGTAGAAGATCATTCGGACCTGCGATCCCCACTGTTCGGTCAGGCGCGCTCTCTGAAAGTAGAAGGCGCCCATGCGAAGGCTGAAACCGTGGGCGAAGACGACAGTGAGCGGCGCATCCCGTGGGCCCACCTCGCGAACGGCGAGGGGCACGCCATCGGGAGTGGTCACCACATAGCCTCGGTCGGCGTCGAGGATCTCGAAGTCCTCCCCACGAAATGGGTCGTGCACGGTGACGCGCGAGCGGAAGGAACGCGCGACCGAGACCCCGGCGACCCCGCCGACCGCGGAGATCCCCGCTGCACCGGCCGCCCATCGACCTCTGCGCCCCTTGCGACCGGGCTTCTCGTCACTCAACGGCCCAGGCCCGTCCCATCGACGTAAGTGCGCGTGACACGGCCCCGCGGGCTGGTCACCACCTCGTAGTTGATGGTGTCGAGCAGTTCGGCCCACTGCTGAGCGGTGGGTTCACCGTCGGTACCCGGGCCGAACAGAATCGCGTCGTCGCCCTCGGCGACGTCGACTGGGCCTGGCCCAAGGTCGACGACGAACTGGTCCATGCAGATGCGTCCCACGCTGCGTCGGCTGCGGCCGTTGATGTGGACGTCGATGCGGCCGCTCAGGTTGCGGAACACGCCGTCGGCATATCCGAGCGGCAGCAGCGCCACCGTGGTGTCGCGGTCGGCGATCCAGGTGTGACCGTAGGAGACTCCCTCGCCGGCCTTGATCGAGTGAACGCGCGCGACAGCGCATTTCAGTGTCATCGCCGGGATCAGACCCAGGTCGCCGAGGGTTGGGATCGGCGTCTGGCCGTAGACGGCGATCCCGGGCCGGACCATGTCGAAGGCAAGGTCGGGGCGCGTCATGGCGGCGGGTGAGTTGCAGAGGTGCGCGACTTCGAACTCGACGCCCGCATCGCGGGCTTGCGCTCGCATGTCCGAGAATCGCTGAGCCTGAACGTCGTTGATCGGATTCGACGGCTCGTCACCACAGGCGAGATGGGTCATGATGCCACGCAACCGGATCGCGTCATCGGCACGTGCACGGGCAAGCGCGGGCAGCAGTGCGGGGAACTCCGCCGCGCCAACGCCATTGCGGTTGAGCCCGGTGTCCACCTTCACGGTGAGGTCCGCGGTGCGTCCCGTCCGTCGCACCGCGTCGAGGACCTCACCGAGCTGGCGCGTCGACGACACGCCAAGTTGCACGTCGGCCTCCAGCGCAGGTGCGAAGTCGGTGCCCGGCGGGTGCAGCCACGCCAGCACCGGAGCGGTGACGCCGTCGCGCCGCAGCGCCAGTGCTTCGTCCAACGTCGCGACGCCGATCTCGGCAGCGCCCGCTGCGAGTGCGGCTCTGGCGACCTGAGCGGCGCCATGGCCGTAACCGTCGGCCTTGACGACTGCCATCACCGCTGCCGAGCCAGCGTGCTCCTTGAGCAGCCGCACGTTGTGCGCGATGGCGCCTAGATTCACCACTGCCTGCGCGGCGGGCATGGTGAGGTCGGTCAGGTGCACGGTCATGTCGTCTCGATTGTCCCAGAGCCGCCCAGCGGGGTCGCCCGCTGGACCGCTACTTGGTCAACAAGGAGCCGCCGTATCTGCCTCGAAAGTGGCGGCATGCCCCATTGCCGACTGACTGCTCCGTGCGCGTTCAGGGTGGTAGGTCTTGTCCGTTGAGGAAGTCGGTGTCGGCGTGGTGGATGGGGTTGGTTGCTGGTGGTGTGTTGCCGAGCTGCCAGGCGAGGTGTCCGTCGTCGGTGACGGTGGTGGTGGCGTGGCCGTTGGTGATGAGTTTGTGATCAGGTCCGCAGCCGAAGTGCAGGGTGTCGGCATCGGTGCGGCCCTCGGGATGCCAGTCGGGGGTGTGCATGACTTCGCAGTGGTAGCCGGGTTCGGTGCAGCCCGGGCGGGTGCAGCCCTTGTCGCGGGCGTGGCAGACGATGCGCTGATCGAGGGTGGCGATCCGGGTCGAACGGCCCAGGTAGATGGGTCGGTTTGAATGATCGTCGAACACCGTCAGGTAGTGGATGCTGCGGGCGGCCATCGCGATCAGATCGCGCATCGGCAGGGTCGACCCGCCGCCGGTGCGCGCCGGGGCCGGCATCGGCACGCTCGGATCGGCGATCGCCGCGGCGGCCTGCTCCAGATCGGCCACCGTGGTGGTGGCGATGACGGTGACCGGGATGCCGCGATGGGCGCCGAGCTGCCCGGATGCGATGCCGGCGCGCAGTCCCCAGGCCAGCGCGTCGTGCAGGCGTTGGGACGGGCTGCGGGTGTCGGTGGCGGCATCCACGACGGTGCCGTCGTGGCCCGGCATGTGGTGTCCGGGCCGTACCGCGGCGCCGACGGCCTCCAGATAGCAGCGTGCCTGCGGGGTCAGCCAACCCCCGAGGCGGCTCATCCCGTCGACGCCTTGACGGCCCAGGGTCAGCCCGCGCCGGCGCATCCGATCGGCGTCGTCGAAGAACCCGTCGGGATTGAGCGCATCGGCGATCTTGCGGCCCACCGCGGCCACGAACGGGGCGTCCTGGGCGCGGGCGTGCCCGACCAACACGGTTTCGGCCTTGGTCTTCTCGGCGGCGGGCACCGCGCTGGGCAACGCGTCGAGGGCCTGGCAGATCGCCGTGACGTGCTCATCGCCAACCGCACCGTCGGCGACCGCGGCGGCCAGCGCGGGCAGCTCGGCCGGTAGCGGTTGGCCGAGCAGGGAGCGGCGCGCCCGGATCCGGGCGGCCAACCGGAAACGGCGCCGCACCTCCGTCGGGGTGATCCGCAACCCCCGGGCCAACAGATCACGCACCGTGATCCCGGCCGGCAACGCGGCGTCTTCGGGCCCGTCGGGCGGATCCTCGAGCTCGCCGAACACCCGATACGACAACCCGCGTACGGTGCGGTGCTGGGTCTCCAACCGTCGGGCGATCTGCACGCGGAAGGCGTTGCCGACCAGGTCGGTCGAGGTGGCCCGCAACCGAGCCAACGCCGCATCGATCACGTCGAGATCCGCGGTGACCGCGGCACCCGCGGCCTCCGGGGTGACGAATCGACCAGCGGCGGACATCCCTCCACCGTATTCACACACACGTTCGACACAAACCCCACAACCCCACCCTGGGGATGAAACACAGACTGTGGACAACCCAACAGAAACGTCGGACCGACGTGCTAGTGGGCGAACGGCTGCATCACGTCGAAGTGTCCGTTGGGCTTGAGCTCGTCGAGGCTCTTCAGTGCGGTGATGATGTCGTCCTTGAGTGCACGGGCCAAGTCCCCTGAGAAACCCTCGCGTACGACGATTCGCAGCACCGTGACGTCCGTGGCGTCGGCGGGCATCGTGTATGCAGGGACCTGCCAACCGAACGATCGAAGCGCGTGGGAGACGTCGAACTCGTCGTACCCGCGGTCACCGGTCAGGCGGAAGCTGATCACGGGAATCGCAGAGCCGTCGGTGATCACCTCGAAGTGCTCGCCCTCGCGAAGCTGATCGCCGAGCCATCGCGCCGTCTGCGACAGACACGTCATCACCTGGGTGTAGCCAGATCTCCCCAGCCGCAGGAAGTTGTAGTACTGCCCGATGACTTGATTGCCACCCTTGGAGAAGTTGAGCGTGAAAGTGGGCATGTCGCCACCGAGATAGTTCACCCGGAATACGAGTTCTTCTGGCAGGTACTCCGCGCTGCGCCACACCACGAAACCGACTCCCGGATAGGTCAATCCGTACTTGTGCCCGCTGACGTTGATCGACACCACGCGGGGCAGCCGGAAGTCCCACACCAAATCCGGATGCAGGAACGGAACGACGAAGCCACCGCTCGCGGCGTCGACGTGAACCGGTACGTCGACACCCCCGTCGGCGGCCAGCTTGTCCAGAGCCGCGCAGATCTCGGCGATGGGCTCGAGTTCGCCGGTGTAGGTGGTGCCGAGGATGGCCACCACGCCGATCGTGTCCTCGTTCACCGCACCGATGACCTGCTCGGGGGTGATGACGTAGCGCCCCTCATCCATCGGCAGATAGATCGGTTCGACGTCGAAGTAGCGGCAGAACTTCTCCCACACCACCTGAACGTTGGAACCCATCACGAGGTTGGGTGTGCGCTTCCGCCAGTCTTTTCCGACCTTGGCGCGCCAGCGCCAGCTCATCGCGAGACCCGCCAGCATCACGGCCTCGCTGGAGCCGACGGTCGACGTCCCGATCGCGCTGCTTGGGTCGTCGTCGCGGAGGTTCTCGGCGTGGAAGAGGTCGGCGACCATGCAGACGCAGCGCTGCTCGATGGCGGCCGTCGCTGGGTACTCGTCCTTGTCGATCATGTTCTTGTCGAACGTCTCGGCCATCAGCTTCTCGGCCTCGGGGTCCATCCACGTCGTGACGAACGTCGCGAGGTTGAGCCGCGAACTGCCGTCGAGCATGAGCTCGTCGTGAATGAACCGGTACGCCCCCGCCGCCTCCATGCAGTCGTCGGGTAGCCGCAAAGCCGGAACCGGAGCCATGGAGAACCGACCCGTATATGCCGGCGCGAGCGACGGTGCCTGAGTGTGCCTTTGCGCCATGCGAGGTCCCTCCTACAGGGTGGCGAGCGATGAACGGATGTGGCCGAGGATTCTCGACGACGACGTGGGTGCCGACCGCGGCCCGGGGTCGGCCGCCGACAGGTTGGCGGCGCGGGCGTGGACGAATGCCGCCATCGCCGCCGCCTCGCCGGGCGGCAGCCCTGCCGCAAGGAGCGACCCGAGCATGCCCGACAAGACGTCGCCCGATCCCGCAGTGGCGGCCCACGATCCGCCAGCGGGATTGAGGTAGACGCGACCCGCAGAACCCGGCTCGGCGATCACCGTGACGTTGCCCTTCAGCAGCACCGTCGCGTTGAACGCGGTGGCCAGTTCACGGGTGGCGGCGACGCGGTCGGTGCCCGGCGGATGGCCGGCCAACCTCGCGAACTCCCCGGCGTGCGGCGTGAGCACCGTGGGAGCCTTGCGCTTGGACACGGCGTCGGGGTGGGCAGCGACGATCGTCAGCGCGTCGGCGTCGACGATCACGGGAAGGTCGGTCTCTAGCGCGAACCACAGTGCTGCAGCGGCATTCTCGTCAGTGCCGAGGCCAGGACCGACCACCCACGCCTGCACTCGGCCCGCCGCAGCGGGGCTCGGCGCCGCGACGACTTCGGGCCAGTGGTCAACGACCTGCGCCGAGGCGCTGCCTGCATAGCGCACCATGCCCGAGGTGGCGGCGACGGCAGCGCCGGTGCATAGGATCGCCGCGCCGGGATAGGTCGCCGAGCCGGCCAGCACGCCCGTTACACCTTGGGTGTACTTGTCGTCGTGTGGGCCTGGCACCGGCCAGCGGGCCTCGACGTCGGCGGCCTCCATGCTCAACAGGTCGGTGCTCGGCAGGTCTAGGCCGATGTCGACGAGTTCGACGCGACCGCAATCGGCAAGGGCGTGAACGGGTTTGAGTCCACCGAAGGTGACGGTCAGCGCCGCCCGTACGTGCGGGCCTTCGGCGGCCCCGGTATACGCGTCGACGCCGCTGGGGAGGTCGACGGCGACGACGGGGACTTCCGCAGTCTCGACGGCGGCGAATACCTCGGCCGCTGCGGGACGCAGCGGCCCGGATCCCGAGATGCCGACGACGCCGTCGAGCACCAGATCGGTTGCTGCAGGCAAGGTTTCGACAATGCGACCGCCGGAGCGCCGGAACGCGGCGAGCGCCTTGACGTGCGTACGCTCCGGATTGAGCAGGATCGCGGTGGCCGCCGCGCCACGGCGCCGAAGCAAGGTCGCCGCCCACAACGCGTCACCGCCGTTGTCGCCAGAGCCGACGACGGCACACACCTGACTGCCAGCCACGGCGCCTCGGCGCTCCACTAGTTCGCGGGCGACCGCGACCGCCAAACCGTTGGCGGCGCGGCGCATCAGCACGCCGTCGGGAAGGCTAGCGAGAAGCGGCGCCTCGGCTTCCCGGATCGCGTCCGCCGAGTAGTAATGCCGCACCGGCCAAGGCTACGTCGTTGAGCCACGCCGCTAGTGGCGTCCGGCGAGAAAGAACAGCGACCTCGCAGGTCACTTCGCAGCCACCCGCTCTGGCGTGGCGGCCGGTCTCAGCATCCGCTTGGTGATGAGAGCGGACATCCACCCTGGCGAGAGCCTGCCCGCCGTGGCCATCAGCTTGTTGCGCGCACCCGTCACCACGACGGCGCGCCCGCGATCGAGCGCTCGTAGCCCGGCGGCCACGACCGGCTCGGGCGCGGCGAGATTGCGGTAGATCGCGGTGTGCGAGACGTCCGCGCCTAGTGCGTCGACGAACCCCGTCTCCGTCGCGCCGGGGCACAACGCCGTGACCGTGACGCCCGAGCCACGCGTCTCTGCCCACAGCGCCTGGCTGAACGACAGGACGAACGCCTTCGACGCCCCGTAGACCGCCTGATACGGCCCTGGCTGGAACGCAATCGTCGATGCGACGTTGAGCACGCCGCCGCTACCCCTGGCGAGCATGCCGGGCAGAACCGCACGAGTCAGTCCCATCAGCGCGTCGACGTTGACCCCGACGATGCCGTGTTCGCGGGCGACGTCCGCCTCGACGAACGGTCCGTAGGTACCGAAGCCCGCGTTGTTGACCAGGACCCCGACCGCACGTCCGCCGAGGTGCGCCACCAGTTCGTCGATGCCCGCTCGCGTGCCGAGATCGCCTGCGACGACCTCGACGTCGACGGCCGGGGCGAGCTGACGGACGCGGTCCCGCACGGCGGCGAGGCGAAGTTCGTCACGCCCCGCGAGGACGAGTGAATGGCCCCTGCGGGCTAGCTGTTCGGCGAAGATCGCGCCGAGCCCGGAGCTGGCACCGGTGATGACGGCCCACCCCACCTCGCCATTTGATCTGGACATGTCCAATCCCTTCGGTCGGTGTCGAGCTCAATGTTGATGCCTTTAACATAACCACCGATGTTAAGGTCGTCAACATGTGCGCCGCACCGAAGAAGCCGAGCTATCACCACGGCGACCTGAAGCGGGCACTCACCGAAGCTGCCCTAGCCCTAGTGGTAGAGAAGGGACCGAAGGGCTTCACGTTGACCGAGGCCGCGCGACGCGCCGGCGTCAGCCTCGCGGCCCCCTATCGCCACTTCGCAGACAAGGCCGACCTGTTGGCATCGGTCGCCGAGCAGGGCTTCCTCGAGTTGCATCGAGCCCTCGGCGCGGCAGGCGAGAGCATGTCCGGTCCGCGGGAACGGCTGATCGCCATGGGCCGCGCATACGTCGGCTGGGCCGTCGCGAACCCCGACTACTACCAAGTGATGTTCGGCGCCGAGACGAAGAAGAAGGCCGATTACCCCGCCCTACTCGCCGCCGGTGCGCAGGCGTTCGACAACCTGCTCGACGCAGTCGGTCGGTGCCTCGCGGCAGGAGTCATGCGTGGCGACGATCCACTGCAAGCCGCAGGCCCGTTGTGGGCGATGGTGCATGGCGTTGCGTCGCTGGCGATCGACGGCGATCTGGACCACGTGGGCGTCGACGAGCGTCCGGAGGACTTGGTGGAGCGGGCGACGAACGAATTGTTCGACGGCCTGGCGCCATAGCGCAAGCAACTGGCCTGACGGTCACCGCAGTTCGGACGGCGCCACCCACTCCGTCGGCCGCAGCAGCACGATCTCGGGGATTATGCAGATCCTCGACAGCCGGGTGGTGAGGCGAACGGTCTCGGCCACGTCGCGCGGAGTGATCATCTCCGTGGCGCCGCCGTCTCGGTAATCGTCGGCCATCGGAGTGTCGACGAGCCCAGGGCAGATCGCCGTCGCCTTGATGCCCTCCCCTGCGAGTTCGTCATGAAGAGCTTCGGTGTAGCCGACGACGGCGGCCTTCGTGGCGGAGTACGACGCGAGCATTGCTTCGCCTCGCTTGCCTGCGTTCGATGCGGTGTTGACGACCTGTGCCGAACCGCGCAGGCCCACCGCGGTTCTCAGCAGCGGCAGGCACTTGTCGGTGAGCAGGATGACGGCTCTGATGTTGACTGCGAGCTGGGCATCGACGAACTCGGCGGTGTGCTCACCGATCCGGCGAGTCCCTGCCACACCTGCATTGTTGACCAGGATGTCGAGCGATCCGAAGCGATCGGTGTGTGATGCCACGACGTGGTCGAGGAACCCCTCGTCCGCCAATGAACCTGCCAGACATGCGACTTCGGGTCCGCCGACGTTCGTCGCGGCGTCCGCCGCCGCGCGCAATCTATCGAGGTTGCGGCCCACCAACGTGACCGCGAATCCCTCCTCGCAAAGGACCTCGCTGATCGCCCCGCCTATACCGCCCGAGGCTCCGGTGACGATCGCACTGCGCAATTCCTTGGTCATCGTTGGGTCTTACCCCAGAACGCGTCGGTTCGCTCGGCGATTCGCTCCGGGTAGTCGCCCTTGATCGCGTGCGCCGCATCGGCCAATGCCGGTAGGCCTATTCGACGGTGACGGACTTGGCGAGGTTGCGCGGCTTGTCGACGTCGTATCCACGGGCCTGCGCCACCCCCGCGGCAAAGACCTGCAGAGGAATCGTCGAGAGCAACGGCTGGAAAAGCGTTGACACCGCAGGAATTTCGATGAGGTGGTCGGCGTAGGGCCGTACCGCGTCGTCGCCCTCTTCTGCGATGACGATCGTCATCGCGCCGCGCGCCTGAATCTCGCGGATGTTGGACATCAGCTTGGAGTGCAACATTGCGGCGTTCTTCGGCGACGGCATCACGACGATCACGGGCAGGCCATCCTCGATCAGCGCGATGGGCCCGTGCTTGAGCTCGCCCGCCGCGAAGCCCTCTGCGTGCATGTACGCCAGCTCCTTGAGCTTGAGCGCACCCTCCAACGCGACGGGGTAGCCGACGTGGCGACCAAGGAACAACACGGTCTGCGACTGCGCGAACCGGTATGCCAGTTCGGTCACCGGCGTCATGCACGTCAGCACACGAGCGATCAGATCCGGCATCGACTCGAGTTCGTCGAATTCGCGCTCGACCTCGTCGGGGTACTTCGTGCCGCGGGCCTGGGCGAGCGCCAGACCGACGAGATAGTTCGCGGCGACCTGCGCGAGGAACGTCTTGGTGGACGCGACCCCGATCTCCGGCCCTGCCCGGGTGTAAAGGACCGCGTCGCACTCGCGCGGAATTTGGCTGCCATTGGTGTTGCAGATAGCCAGAACCTTGGCCTTCTGCTCCTTGGCGTGCCGGACCGCCTCCAACGTGTCCGCTGTCTCGCCGGACTGCGAGATCGCGATCACCAGCGTGCTGCGGTCGAGCACAGGGTCGCGGTAGCGGAACTCGCTGGCGAGTTCGACCTCGACCGGCAACCTGGTCCAGTGCTCGATCGCGTACTTCGCGAGCATCCCGGAGTGGTAGGCGGTGCCGCACGCGACGATGAAGACCTTGTCGATCTCGCGCAGCTCCTGATCGGACAACCGTTGCTCGTCGAGCACGATCCTGCCGTCGACGAAATGCCCGAGCAGGGTGTCGGCCACCGCGGTCGGCTGCTCCGCGATCTCCTTGAGCATGAAGTACTCGTAGCCACCCTTTTCGGCGGCTGACAGGTCCCAGTCGATGTGGAACGGTCTCGCATGCTGGTCGTCGGGGTTGCCGGAGAAGTCGGTGATCCGATACCCGTTCGCGGTGATGACCACGGCCTGGTCCTGACCAAGTTCGACGGCGTCGCGGGTGTGCTCGATGAACGCGGCGACGTCGGAGCCGAGGAACATCTCCCCGTCGCCGACGCCGACCACCAACGGAGTCGAACGCCGCGCGGCAACGATCGTCCCGGGGTCTTCGGCGTTGGCAAAGACGAGGGTGAAGTGCCCTTCGAGGCGCGGAAGCACCGCCATCACCGAACCGACGAAGTCCCCTGCCGTGGGCCCATGGTGGTACTGCCACGACACCAGGTGCACGGCGACCTCGGTGTCGGTGTCGCTGGCGAACTCGACGCCCGTCGTCTCTAGCTCGGCTCGCAGTGCGGCGAAGTTCTCGATGATGCCGTTGTGGACGACGGCGATCTTGCCCGCCGCGTCGCGGTGGGGGTGTGCGTTGCGATCGGTCGGCCTGCCGTGGGTAGCCCAGCGGGTGTGGCCCATGCCCGCGCTGCCGACGAGTGAGGCCGCGTCGGTCTCGTTGAGTGCGGCCTCGAGGTTGGCCAGTCGTCCCGCACGCCTGCGGACCGTCAATCCGCCGTTGCCGTCGAGCAGCGCAACACCCGACGAGTCGTATCCGCGGTACTCCATCCGGCGCAGCGCGTCGACGACGACGGTGCGGGCATCCCGATGTCCGACGTAGCCGACGATTCCGCACACGAGAAACCAGGGTAGTGCAGCTGCCACCCTTCTCAGCACTGCGCTACGGTCATCGGGTGGCCAGCACGAAGAAGCTCTTCGCTGCATTGACGAGGCGCGGCCCTCACCGCGTTCTGCGGGGTGACCTGGCCTTTGCCGGGTTGTCCGGCGTCGTGTACACCCCAGAGTCGGGGCTCAACCTTTCCGGCGTGGCATTCGGCCACGACTGGCTCGCGGGCGCCGACAGATACGCCGCCACCCTGGAGCATCTCGCGTCGTGGGGCATCGTCGCCGCGGCGCCGAACACCGAGACCGGTCTCGCGCCGTCGGTCTTGAACCTGGCGTTCGACCTGGGCGCAGCGCTCGACATCATCGCTGGCGTACGGCTCGGACCAGGCAAGATCAGCGTCAACCCCGCGAAGTTGGGCGTCGTCGGCCACGGCTTCGGCGGTTCTGCCGCCGTCTTCGCCGCGGCAGGCATGGCCGACGGGCTAAAGGCTGCAGTTGCCGTGTTTCCCACGGTCAGCAGCCCCGCGGCCGAACAGCCAGCGGCTGGTCTGCGAGTGCCAGGCATGATCCTCACCACACCCGATCAGGCGACGTCGATCCGTTCGAACGCAGCGTCGCTCTCGAAGGCGTGGCGGCAGGCCACTCTGCGCACCGTCGCGAAGGCCGAACCTGGCGGGCTGGTCGAGGGTTTCCGCCTCACCCGAGTGGTCGGCCTGCCGGCTGCCGATCGCCGCACGCAGAAGGTGGTCCGAGCGCTGTTGACCGGTTATCTGCTGAACATGCTGACCGGAGACAAGACGTACAAGGACTTCAGCGATCCCGAGGTGACCTTGCCCAAGACTGTCGCGCCCGACCCCGAAGCACCGCCCATCACTCCCGAGGACAAGGTCGTGGCCCTGTTGAAGGGCTGAGCTCATATCGATGGTGCTGCCCCTACCCAGGGCCGCCCAACCAACTGGTTGATAGCGGTGATATAACTCCACGATGCGCACCGGAATCTTTCTGAGCTACGCCGGCGGCTTCCGCGAAGCCGTCGACCAGGTCGTCGAACTGGAGAAGTCGGGGGTGGACATCGCGCTCGTCGCCGAGGCCTACTCGTACGACGCGATCAGCCAACTCGGCTATCTAGCCGCCAAGACCTCCACGATCGAGCTGGGCTCCGGCGTCGTCCCCATCTACGTCCGCACGCCGTCCCTGCTGGCGATGACCGCCGCGGGGCTGGACTACGTGTCGGACGGACGCTTCCGCCTCGGCATCGGGACGTCCGGCCCGCAGGTGATGGAGGGCTTTCACGGCGTTCCGTTCGACGCCCCGCTCGGCCGCACCCGCGAGGTCGTCGACATCTGCAGACAGGTCTGGCGCCGCGAGAACGTGCAGTACGACGGAAAGCACTACCAGATACCACTGCCCGCCGATCGCGGCACGGGGTTGGGCAAACCGCTACATCTGATCAATCATCCCGTCCGCGAACGCATTCCGATCACGATCGCGGCGCTAGGCCCGAAGAACGTGGAGCTGACGGCCGAGATCGCCGAGGGCTGGCAGCCGGTGTTCTTCCATCCCGAGAAGGCGGACCTCGCTTGGGGCGACGCGCTGCGCGCAGGCTATGCCAAGCGCGACCCGGAGCTAGGCCCGATGGACGTGATGGTGTCGGCGAGCCTGGCCATCGGCGACGACGTCGACGACCGGTTGGCGTGGGCGAAACCCCAACTGGCCCTTTACATCGGCGGCATGGGCGCACGTGGCAAGAACTTCTACCACAGCCTGGCCACCCGATACGGCTTCGGCGAGGTCGCCGACCACATCCAGGATCTGTACTTGGCAGGCAAGAAGACAGAAGCCGTCGCCGCCGTCCCCGACGAGCTCGTCAGGAGCGTATCGCTGGTCGGCCCGAAGGGATTCGTCAAGGAGCGGCTCGCGGCGTACGCCGAGGCCGGCGTGACGACGATGCTGGTGCATCCATTGAGCGGAGACGAGCGCGAATCAGTGCGATTCGTCTCGGAGCTCGTCGAACTCGCGAACTGAGCCCGCTACACGAGTAGCGTGCCACCGTCGACGGTCACGACGACACCGGTGCCGAACGACTGCTCCATGCAGTACACGTAGGCGAGCGCCGCGTCCTCGACCTCACCGATGCGACCGAGCGGAAGTCGTTGCGCCGCATCGTCGAACATCGACTGGCGAATTCGTTCGTCGAGTGAATCCCACAGCGGTGTGCGCACGACCCCCGGCGCGACGGCGTTGACGCGGATCGGCGCCAACTCGACGGCAAGGGCTGTCGTCGCGGCGTTCATCGCGCCGCAGATGCTCACGGGCAGAACGCCGAACGCGGGTTGATGCGCTGCGGTACCGGTGGTGAGCGTGACGGAGCCGCCCTCGGTGATGCGCGGCGCAAAGACTCGCACGGCGTTGAGTGCGCCGACGAAGCGGGTCGCGAAGAACTCGGTGATCACCGCGGGGTCGAGATCGGCCAGCTTCCCCAGCACCAGCGGCTCACCCGCGGTGTACGCCAGGTGCTCGATGGGGCCGATGTCGTCGGCGAGTCGGTCCAGGGCTTGCGCGTCACCGACGTCGATCACGACTCCTCGCGCGCCGTCGGGCAGCTGGGACAGGGCCTGGTCGACGCTGGACTGCCGCCGCGACGCGACGATCGGTATCGCGCCGCGCTCGGCCACGGCCGTCGCGATGCCGAGGCCGATCCCGGATGTGCCGCCAATGACGAGGATTCGAGCGTTCTTCAAAGTCATGCCTCCACGGTGCCTGCGCTGACGAACGTTCGTCCAAGACCCTTTTCGTCGTCACGCGATACCCTGGGGGTATGGCCGAAACCGATCTCGACATGCGCAAGCTGCGCTACTTCGTGGCGGTGGCCGAGGAGTTGAACTTCGGCCGCGCGGCACAGCGCCTGCACGTCGCACAGCCGGTGCTGTCGCGCCAGATCCGCGCCTTCGAGGAGGAGTTGGGCGGCGTGCTGCTGTTCGAACGCAACTCACGCGGAACTGCGCTAACGGCCGCGGGCACCCAGTTGCTGCAAGACGCGCGCTTCATGCTTGCCGAGTCGAAGGCGTTGCGCGAGCGCCTCTTTCAGGCTGATTCAGGCACGATCACCGTGTCCGTCGGCGTGTTGCCCGGCCTCTTGGCCACGGCGGCGGTACGTCTCTTCGAATCCGCCGATCCGACGCATCGCGCCGAGGTGCTACCGGTCGGGTGGGACGAGCAGGTCACGATCCTCACGACTGGCGAGGTCGACGTCGTGTACGCGCGTGAACCGTTCGACCATCGCGGTCTCGGCATCGCACCGCTGTTGGACGAACCGCGGGTCGTGCTGATCTCGACCGCCGACCCGCTGGCCGCCAAGCCGTCGCTGCGACTCGCCGATCTCGCTTCGCGCGTCCTTCTGCAGGACCCGGCCACCGCACCCGAGTGGTACGCCATCGCTGATGCCGAACAGCGTCGTGCGTCCTCCCGCAAGTCTGCCTCAACCGTCGAGGAGAAGCTGGAACTCGTTGCGGCACGGAAGGGTTTTGCGATCCTGCCGCGCTCGACGACCAAGTTCTACCGGCGCCCCGACGTTCGGGTGATCCCGATCGACGACGCAGGGCCCAGCCGGGTCGCCCTGATCTGGGATGCCGCGACGACGAACCAGGCTCGCGACGAGTTCGTCACTGCGGCGCTGATGTGTCGAGATCAGACGATCTGACGGCGTCGCGATCCCGTTGCGTGACGGCGATCTCGGCGAGAAGTGCAACCACGACGCCGAACGAGAAGTACAGCGGCGGTAGCCACGGACCCACGCCGAACAGCGCCGAGGAGTCGTCTGCGTATCGGAATACGCCCACCTTGACGAGCACGATCTCGACGACGGGACCTCCGACCGCCGCGAGCACACCGCACGCGATCGACGTCCGGTCGCCAAGCGCACACCACGTGATCACCGCGAGCGCGATGATCAGAGCGGTCGCGGGCACCGCAGGCGCGGTATGCACCACGGCGGTGAGTGCATAGGTACCGACCACGGCGGCGACGCCAGCCAGGCCCTGACGTGCCGTCACCGTCGTCCGGATTGGCCCGAGATGCAGCCGCAGCTCGGCCAGTGAGACCGTAGCGGTCCCCACCATGACGGGGAACCAGATCGGGCTGCTCCACAGGAACGGGACTTCGTGGGCCGTGGCGAAGTATTCAGTGGTGCCGCTGGCAACGTGGCCGTGATCCCCGACAAGCGCTGCAACACCCCCGAGCACGAAGAGGAAGACCACCTCGGACATGCGCAGTTTCACCCGGCGGAGGCTACTCCCCCACCTGTGGCACCTCGTCGGCGGCAATCTCGCACGGAGTGCGTGCGGGAAGAGGTTGGGGCGCCACATCGGTCGGGGGTGGTTCCGGCAACGGCGTTGGGACGGGCGGCGGCGTGTCCGTCGCGGCCTTCGGTTCCTCGCCCTTGGTTTCTGCCGGTGGCTGTTCGCCGCCGTCGGACTCCTCGTCGAGGTTGTCCTTCTCCTCGCCTACTCGCTTCTTGTCGTCGTCTTCGTCGTCTTCGTCGTCGAGTTCTTCGTCGTCCTTGGGGTCCTTCACGCGGTCCTTCTCGACTTCTTTCGGCTCATCGGTCAGTGCGTCCCGTCCCGCACCCGTCAAACCCGCAATGCCGTCGGACAATTGGCGACCGAGGCCGGGCAGCCCGGATGCCATCGCGGGCAGTCCCCCACCGAGACCGGGCATGCCGCCGAAGTCGCCGAGGCCGGGCATCGGGGGTTGGGATGCGGGCGGTGCGGCGGACGGCAAGGCTGGCGCCGTCGCCGGCTGCACCGGCGACGAGGTGGGCTGCGGACTGGGTAGCGCTGTGGGCGAGGGGGTTACGGCCGCGGCGGGCATGGTCTGCACAGCGGCGGGCGGCGCGGCCGGTCGGTCGACGGCTGGCTGATCGTCGCGTGGCTGATGCCAAGTCGGCCCGACGTAGCCCGGCACGTCGAAGTGGATGGACTGATCGGGCTTCACCGCTGCGATCGCGGCGTCGTAGGCCGCGCGCGCCGCCGCCGTCGATGCGCGCATCGCCGACACCCAGTCGGACCCCATGTCGTGCTCGACGAACGGCCGCACCCGTTGATCCACGACTTCGCTTGCGGCGGAGCGATCTCCGCTTCCGGTGAGCACCGTGTGCGCGGCCGCCAGCCACTCGGCGCGTCGAGGCCCGCTCCGACCGTCGATGGCCGCCACGGCCTCCACCTTCGCGTCGACCGCACGCCACAACTCGTCGCGCAACGCCGTCAGCGCGGTCGCCGCCGCACCAACCGCCGCACCGACGGTGGCCGCGGTGTTCTGTTGTCGCCCAAGGAATTCACGCGCGGCGGCCGCAGCCTGACCCTCCCATGCGCCTGCCAACTCGGTCATCGCTCCTGCCTCGACCCGCAGGGCTTCTGCGGCGACCGACGCCAGCTTCGAGAGTGCCGCAGCGTTGCCTTCCAACGCAGCCAAGTCCAGGCCTTCCTCGGTTCCATAGAGATCGCGGATCTGCCCAGCGTGACTGGTCAGGTCCGCGTTCTGGTAGCCGACGGCACGAGCGGCCCACGCGTAGGTCTCGAAGTCCGCGATCGCAGGCATGCCCTCAGCCAGTCTTGCGGCGACGTCGAAGGCCACCATCAACCCAGTCGTCTCGCACCGACGGCCTCAACCCCTGCATAGGCGTCAGCCGAAACCCTAAGTGCGGAAGCAATTTCTGCGCAAGCGCGCGACCACGTGCGCATCTGATCGACGAGGAGAGCCATCGCGTTGCGCAACGCATCGCCCTGCGCGACATGCGACCGACCCGCGAGGGCACCGTCGAAGGCGGTCTGCGCTTGGTGTGCACTCACCGCAGCCTCGATCATGTCGGCGACGGCGTCGTACCTGCGGGCGGCGTCGACGACCGCCATCACGTCGACGCGCGCGGCGTCACTTTCTCCCATGATGACTTGGACGCGGGCGGAGCCCCCGAGGTTCCCCGGGTTTCGGGTGTATCAGACTTCGTCGGCGACGGACTCGGCCACCCGGACGGCGAGTTGGCGCGCGGTGTCCTCGTCGGCGGCCTCGACCATCACCCGAACGACTTGCTCGGTACCCGAGGGGCGCAACAGGATTCGGCCGCTGTCACCGAGTTCGGCCTCGGCGAGTGCGACGGCCGAACGGACCGACGGCGCCTCTGCGACCGCGGTCTTGTCGGTCACCTCGACGTTGATCAACACCTGCGGCAGCGTCCGCATCGGCGCGACGAGGGTTTCCAGCGACGAGGCCGTCTGGGCCATCCGAGACATCAACCGCAGGCCGGTCACGATGCCGTCGCCGGTGGTACCGAATGCGGGAAGCACGATGTGCCCAGACTGCTCGCCGCCGAGGGTGTAGCCGCCTGCGCGCATCTCCTCGAGGACGTAGCGGTCTCCCACGCTGGTGGTGCGGACTTCGATGCCAGCGGCGCGCATTGCGATGTGCAAGCCCAGGTTGCTCATCACCGTGGTCACCAACGTGTTCGAGGCCAACTCGCCTGCGTCGCGCATGGCAAGGGCGAGCAACACCATGATGGCGTCGCCGTCGACGACCCGTCCTCCGGCGTCTACCGCAAGGCAGCGGTCTGCATCGCCGTCGTGGGCAAGGCCGAGGTCGGCGCCATGTTCGAGCACCGCGGCCTGCAGCACCTCCATGTGCGTGGACCCGCACCCATCGTTGATGTTGAGTCCGTCTGGGTTCGCGTTGATGGCGACGACGGTCGCGCCCGCCGCGCGGTAGGCCAGCGGCGCGGCGGTCGACGCGGCGCCGTGCGCACAGTCGACGACGACCTTCAGGCCTTCCAGCCGCGTGGGGGCAGCCCCAGCGACGTGCCGCAGGTAGCGCTCCAGCGCGTCCTTCGCGTCGATGACGCGGCCGATGTCCGCGCCGACGGGACGGTTGCCCGGTCCGGTGCCAACCAATTCCTCGATGCGATCCTCGGCGTCGTCGTCCAGCTTTTGCCCACCCGGGCCGAAGATCTTGATGCCGTTGTCGGGCATCGGGTTGTGCGATGCGGAGATCATCACGCCGAATCCGGCGCCATAGGCGTCGGTCAGATGGGCGACGGCGGGGGTCGGCAGCACGCCGACCCGCAGCGCGTCGACGCCCTCGCTGGTCAAACCTGCGATGACGGCGGCTTCGAGCATCTCACCGCTTGCGCGCGGATCCCTGCCGACGACTGCCACGCGGTGATTGCCATGGCCTGGCCTGACCAGACGGCGGGCCGCCGCCGACCCGAGGGCCAGCGCCAGCTCGGCGGTCAACTCGTGGTTGGCGAGTCCGCGGACGCCGTCGGTGCCAAACAGCCTTCCCATGCCCCTCCTTCCGTGATCTTCGCGCCGCGAGCGTGCATGAAGCAACGCACGCTCGCGGCGACGAAGTGACGTACTGAGGATCAGCGCTTGGAGTACTGAGGCGCCTTGCGGGCCTTCTTGAGGCCGTACTTCTTGCGCTCGATGGCACGCGGATCGCGGGTCAGGAAGCCCGCCTTCTTCAGCGCCGGACGATCCTCGGGCTGCACGATGATGAGTGCCCTGGCGATGGCCAGACGCAGCGCGCCCGCCTGTCCGGAGGGGCCGCCACCATCGAGGTGAGCGAAGATGTCGACGCTCTCGACCCGATCGACGGTCACCAGCGGCGCCTTGATCAGCTGCTGGTGCACCTTGTTCGGGAAGTAGGCCTCCAGGCTGCGGCCGTCGAGGTCGAACTTGCCGGTGCCTGGCACCAGACGCACCCGCACCACGGCCTCCTTGCGGCGGCCGACGGTCTGGATCGGACGGTCGATGACGATGGGCTCGCGCGTCACCGGTGCTTCGACGACCTCGACGACGGTCTCGTCGGCCTCTTGGGCGTCGACGGCGTCGTCGTCGACGACCTCGGTTTCAATTGATTCGGTGGACTCGGTCACTGGGACACCTGCTTGATCTCGAACGGAATCGGCTGCTGGGCGACGTGCGGGTGCTCAGGACCCACGTACACGCGCAGCTTCTTCTGCACCTGTCGGCTCAGCTTGTTGTGGGGCAGCATGCCGACGATGGCGTTCTCGACCACCTTGTCTGCGTGCTTCGCCAACTCGTCACCGAGCGCCCGGGCACGGAGGCCGCCGGGGAAACCCGAGTGACGGTAGAGGAACTTCTTCTTGAGCTTGTCGCCGCTGACGGCGATCTTCTCTGCGTTGATGACGATGACGAAATCGCCACCATCGACATTCGGCGTGAATGTCGGCTTGTGCTTGCCGCGCAGAAGCTTTGCAGCTTCGACGGCGAGCCGGCCGAGCACCACGTCCGTGGCGTCGATGACGTACCACGAACGCGTGGTGTCACCCGCCTTGGGCGTGTACGTAGGCACAGCGCTACCTCTTCTTCTTCGGGGTCTTCGACCCAGTGGTGGATCCCAGTGCGAACCGGGTGCCGGTCTGGCGTTCGCGGCGGGACGGTTCTCGGCGACCGACGAAGACCCGAGACCCGGCTTGCTTACCGCGTGCCAACGGAGCAGCTTACCTGCGGCCGTCATCGCAGGTCAAAACGCCTTCGCCGATGCCAGGCGGATGCTTGCGCAAATCATAGAATCGGGCTCTGATGTTGATCGACGTGATCCTGGCCTGCGCACCCGCTGTTGCGGCGTTTCCTGCCGTCTTCACGCTGCTGACCAGGCCTGCGAACGTCGCCTCGAAGTCGCAGGTGGAAAAGCGGCTCTACCGGACGCTGTTGCTTGCCGAGAAACTGCCGCCGACTGCCGCGTTCGGCCAGCAGATCGCCAAGGACATCGACCGCCAGACTTTGCACGTCGCCTACGTCGCTGCGTACCCCCACCGCGCTCGCGAGATCGCCCACGTCGCGCTGATCGGCGCCCTTTCGCTTGGGGTCCTGGCGGGCTACTACGTCGTATTGGCCGGTGACGCGAACCTGCTGACCGTGTTGATCGCACTCGCCGTGTTCGCCGTCGCAGCACTCTGGTGTGAGCGTGCATTGGTGAACTTCATCGACAACGACGAGCTTGCGCGCGAGCTGTTCGCGCACTTCGGTGCACCCGACGGTCTCGTCCGGCCACGGACCGAGCTGTTCGCCAAGGCGCCCGCGCTGAGCGCACACGTCGCTTTCGAGCGGGCAGCGGACGTGCGCGACGCCAACCACGACGCGGCGATGTCGACCCTAGACGCGGTGAACGCCGTTCTGGCTCAAGCACATTCGCACTACGACTGGCGCCTAGAGGCCATGCGGCTTTGGCGCCGCATCCGCGAGGTCGACCATCGCGCACACGCCGCGGTCGTGGGTGGGCATGTGCTGTCGGGGAGCCGGCGAGCATTGGCCTTCGCGGCAACGGCATACGACTGGCTGCTGAGCCACGTCGCGGGCCCATTCTTCCGCTGGCGGTTGACCTTCATCGACGCGCGCGAGCGGCGCCGAACTGCGCAGGCGCACGAGACCGGCGACGTCTTCAAGGCGGCGTGGCTGACGACTCACTACGGCAACGAGCGCCAGCGGGTCGCACTGCATTGGTCACAGTTGCACAAGGCACGCGACCCGTTGTTGCGATGGGGTGCTGCGTCCGGACCGGACTGTGCGGTCTCGCAGGGCTCTCCTCCCCGCGAGACCGCACAGAGTCTGGTGGCGGGCTAGAAGCCCCACGCGGCGGCTGCACGCCTATCGGTCTCTGCGACGTCGTCGGCACCGTCGCGCACGGCGTTGCCGAGTCGGAACAGGATGCCGTTCAATGCAGCGGCCGACTGATCCCATCTGGCCTGCTCGACGAGATAGGCCTCGGCGGCCTCACGGGTCCAGGTCGCCTTCAACGGCGCGATGTGCGATCGCAACTCATCCAGAGCCGCGTTGAAGCGGGCCGACGTGGCGTGAATCTGCTGCCGCACCGAGCACTCGATCTCATTGAAGTCGTATGACAGAACCGGTTCCATGGTGTCTCCATTCGCGTTGTGGGGCAGTCGATTACAATGAACCTGCGACGCTGTTGATGCCGTGCGAGTGACCTTCGGCCGCCTCCCTCAGCGTTCGCTCGTTGTACCTGATGGTCTCGGCGATGACCTGCAGGGCAGCGTGCAACTTCATCGACTCGGCGTTCCACCGGTCGACGACCTCCCTGAATCGTGTCGCCGCAACGCCTCCCCACACCGAGGGCGGCACGCTGGTCATCTGCCCGATGAAGCTCCCCAACATGGCGCGGACCTCTTCGTTTCGCGTATCGATCTGGCCCGCCACCGACGACATCAGATCGAAGTCGGTGTTGAGCGCACCACTGGCTTGTGTGGTCATGAACTCCCCCTCGGCTCTAAAGGACTGCTACATCAAGGTTGGACGGCGCGACCGTCGATTCGGTTCCACTGCCCAAGAGCCACTTTCATCCGCTCGCTGGGATCAGCACTCGCGCGGATCGAATCGCCGTATCGCAGATCGAGTCAGGCCAAGGACGATCCGGCGCCCGCTGACATCCGATCGCGATCCTCACCCCGCCATCTAGGAACACGGCCCAATCGACGTGATGATCGGGGCGCAGCTCCCGATAGGTGATGACCGCCCGGTCGGCCCGACGATCTGCCGTCTTGAAGTCGACGAAGACGCCGTCTGGCTGCGTGGCGAGCGCATTCCGCAATACCTCCGCCGCCGACGTCAGCGACTGCTGAGCCGGCACGGGTGACTGCGTAAGGTGAATCGCCATCTGTGGGTCCGCGGGTGAAACCGCCTGTAGGCGTGCAGAACCGGGCCCGGTAGTGATGCGCTCGACCGGCCAGTCCGCAGGGACCTCGACGGCGACTCTGCCCTCGATGACCCACGCGGTCTCCCGTCCGACGGGGGCGTCGGCGCCAGAGCCCACCGCGGCGCACGTCAGCGCCGCCACCGACAGGGCCGACGCCGTGAGCGCCGCGACGCGTGGCTGCACGTGTCGGCGCGGCGGCCGGCGTCGTGTGGGCAGAACCATTCGCAGCACGGTCTCGTCGTCGGCGACCGAAACCGACGTGCCGCGGGCCCGCAGGATACGGCCGATCTCCTCGGCGAGAACACCCGCATCGGCAACCCCCGGCGGGACGTCGATCACGACGGCGCTGGGGCTGCCGATCCGTTCAACGACGGCGCGCACCGCGGCCCCGTCATCGCTCCGTGGAATCGCTGCAAGAATCGAACTCATGTGGACCGCAACGAGTTCGGTGGCGATCTCGACCACCACACGCGAGTCGTCGCCCCGCAACACCTCGGCGCGCCGCAACACGACGACGTCTGCCAGGCACTCGGAGAGCGCGCCGGCCACGAAGGACGACCGTCGTCGCGTCCACCACGACGGGACCACTACGACCACCTGTTGCCGCGCGCCTGCTGCTGCGCACGTCACCTCGCGCCACAGCCGTTCGACGGGCACTGCGCGGTCTTCGACGAGTGCCAACCGATCGTCGATGCATTCGAGAGCGACGCGCGCGAGCGCTTCGTCGACGACACCAGGTCCGCGGATTGCGTTGGGCCCCAGAATGACAACCGCGCCGTCGGCCGCCGTCACGGTGGATCGGTCCAGCCCACCTGGACGACTTGGTCCTGTTCCCTTCGGCGGACGATGACACCGCGGCCCTGGGGCATGGTCGAAGGACGCACCGTACCGAACAGCGGGCCCTCCTCGCTGCCTGCACTCATCATCAAACCCATGCAGCCGAGTTCGCGCATCCGTGCGAGAACCGGATCGAACATCGCACGCGTCGCGCCACCCGATCGGCGTGCCACCATCAAATGGAAGCCAACATCCCTTGCGTGGGGCAGTATTTCGACAAGTGGCAGCAACGGATTGTCGCTCGCGGTTGCCACCAGGTCGTAGTCGTCGACGATCACGAAGATCTCGGGCCCCTTCCACCACGACCGGTCGCGCAACTGTGTCTGGGTGACGTCCTCGGGCGGCATCCGCGCTTGCAGCGTCCGCGCGACCGCATCGACGTGCGACGTAGCAGTCACTCGCGACATCGCGTAACCTGCGACGTGGTCGGTCTCGACGACGCCTAGCAGCGAACGTCGATAGTCGACGATGAGTAGCTGCCCCGATTGCGCCGAATTCACCCTGACCACCTCGCGACACAAGGTCCGCAAGGCGGCCGTCTTGCCTGCTCCCGACTCTCCGAGGATCAACAGGTGGGATTGTTCGACGAAGTCGAGCGTCAACGGCCGCAGGTCGCTCTCCCCAAGTCCGAGGACGAGTCGCGTGCCCAGCTGGGAGTCGGAAGCCATCGCCACGATCGCCGCATGAGACACCCTCGTCGGCAACAGGTGTACTGGCGGCGCACTGGGACCGGGGTAACGGGCCGCGAGCGCTTCCGCCGCCTCGCCCAGCGCCGCGTCGAGGCCCGCGCTCGACTGGACGCCGTCGAGGCGCGGTAGTGCAATGGCGAATTCGAGGCCATTGCGCGTGATTCCCCGTCCCGGCGGCCCGTCGACGAGCAGCCTCGCCCGCGTGCGATCCATCTCCGATTCCGTCGGGTCACCCAGACGAAGTTCGATGCGTGTTCCAAGCAGATCCTTGAGCGCGGGCCGGATCTCGGTCCATCGCGAGGCTGCGACCACGACGTGGACGCCGACGGCAAGCCCCTGTGCGGCGAGCATGGTAATCGACTCCTCCAGCCCGTCGAACTCCTGCCGTACCGCGGCCCAGCCATCGACGACGAGGAACACCTCGGCGCGGGCTTCGCCGTTGCCCGGATCGACCGAGCGTTGCCGCACCAGCGCTCGCAGCTCTGCGACGATTCGTCGCACCAGGTCGGGTTGGTGTCGGCCCGCGACGGAACCGACGTGTGGAAGATCCCGCGTCTGGGTCAATGCGCCGCCGCCGAAGTCGAGACCGTAAAACTGCACCTCCGTTGCTCGATGCGATGCAGACAATGCCAGCACCAGTGTGCGCAACGCGGTCGACTTGCCCGACCGAGGGCCTCCTACGATCCCGACGTTGCCACCCGCGCCACTCATGTCCGCGACCAACGAATCGCGACGCTGTTCAAACGGGTTGTCCACCATGCCAATGGGCACGGCCAACCGGGACCCAGGCGGCGGTGAATCGAGGATTGCGTCGAGCGTCGGCGACAGCGTGAGCGGCGGCGACCACACTCGGTGAGCGGGAGTCCCCCGACCAGCCAATCGGTCGAGTACCGACGCCAACACCGTTCGCGGAGCCGGGGCGGCGACGGATTGCAGAACGTCACGGCGTGTGGGGACGGCGGCGACGGTGAACGGCGTCGGCGATGCCAGCAGGCCATCGAGGCGTGCAGCCGTACGCTGCGTGGCCCGCCCCGACACGAACGCGGTCGTGAACCGAGTGAGCTCGCCTGATGCGGACTTGAGGTATGCCATCCCGGGCACAGCGGGCAGATCGTGGGCATCCGATGTGCCGAGCACCGCCCGGGACTCGCTGGCGGAGAACGTCTTCAAACAGATCCGATAGGACAGATGAGATTCCAGCCCGCGGAGTCTACCTTCGTCGAGGCGTTGGCTGGCGAGCAGCAAATGCATCCCGAGTGACCTACCGACCCGGCCGATTGCGACGAACAACTCGGCGAAATCGGGGTGCTGACTGAGCAATTCCGAGAACTCGTCGACGACGATCAGCAGAGCAGGCAGCCGCGGAATGGCAGCGCCCGCCTCGCGTGCAGCGTCGTAGTCGCGAACGTTCGCGAAGTTGCCCGCAGCGCGCAACGTCTCTTGCCTGCGGGTCATCTCTCCGGCGAGAGCGTCCCGCATCCGAGTGACGAGATGGGCCTCATCCGACAGGTTGGTGATGACGGCCGCCGTATGGCTGAGCCTCTCGAAGCCGAGAAACGTTGCCCCACCCTTGAAGTCGACGAGTACCAGGTTGAGCACCTCCGGTGGATGGGTCGCAATCAGTCCGAGGGCGAGCGTCCGCAAGAATTCGGACTTGCCGGAGCCCGTGGCTCCGACGCATAGCCCGTGCGGTCCCATGCCGCCATGCGCGGCCTCCTTGATGTCCAGCTCGACGGGGTCACCACCATCCGAGACACCGATGACGACTCGTAGACGCCGACTGCCCGACCGAGGCCGCCATAGCACGTAAGGATCGATTCGCGTCGGGTCACCGATGTCGTTCAAGTCCGACCACTCGGAGCCACCGCGGCTCGCCGCACCGGTCGGCTCGTCCGACACGCAATGCGGCGCTAGTCTCCTGGCACACGAGAGTGCCTGCTGGACGGTCAGACGGTCGGGGCGCAGGTCCCCTTCGGCGGGATTCGCGTCGATGAGCAACCCTGCGTGTGAGTCGGCAGGGGGTGAGTCGGCACCGCCGACCACCACCATGGTGACGCTCTCCCCCAGTCGGTCGGCGTTGGTCACCTCGCCACCGTCGACGAGGACGACGACGTGCGCCGCGTCGCCGCCGAGGTCGGGGACGTCGTCGAGCCGTGCATACGTCATCCGTACGGCGCCGATGGCGTCGACCGCGCGTGGATGTCGATGGTGCGGGAGCCATTTCAGCCAGTCCCACCGCATCCGTGCCCTCTCATCGACGACGGCGACGACCTTGACGTCGTCGGGTCCGTGCAACACCGCCACCTGACACAACATCGCCCGCGTCAGCGCATGCGCCCCTTCGCCGACCACGGTGATCCATCGGTGTGCCGTCAGGTCCGCGGTGAACGGCACGCCCGCCACCGTTGACCGGTGGGCGACAAGGCGGCGCAGCCACTCCGTCGCCACGTGATCGTGATGACCGGCGGTACTCACCTCGGGAACCACCAACCTGGTGAACAGCGCGGCCGTCGAAAGGCCCACCCTCACGTGACAGAAGTCCGCGTCGCCAGGACCTCGCTCCCACATCCGCCGACCACCGACGAGCGTCCATAGCGCTCTAGGGTCGGGGTGCGTCCAGCACAGCGAATCATGCTGTGCCAAAGCTGTTTTCGTCGCCGCCGCGTCGAGAGTGTCGAGGTATCGAAGATAGTCTCTGCGGCCCCGTTCTACTTCGCCCGCTCGGCGACTGTCGCGTGCGCCGTACGCCACCGACCCGAGTGCCGACATCAGCATCATCACGGGGAAGAAGAGGAACATCGGGCTTCGGGCGGCGCCCGATCCCGACCTGAAGTACAGCACGACCATTCCCGCCGTCGCGAGCAGCATTGCCACCGGCAACAGGCGCGCGACAACACTCATCGACGTCTTCGCCGGGTCGGTAGGCGGCGGTTCCACGTCGATGTCGCCCACGTCGAACGGTGGCGGGGCCAGCCTCGATGATCGTATGAGTTCCATCGCTGAAGAGGACGTGCCTCGATGTCGATTGGTTCCATCAAGGTGCGAGAAATATTGCTGCGCAAGCGCACCCTCCAACCCGGTTACGTTGTCGGGGTGTCCATCCGTCGGCTTACGTTTCAGGTCGAAAGCGGCCTCGACTCCGACACGTTCGACATCGCCGTGCCCGCGGACACACCCGTGTGCGCGCTGCTACCGGCCATAGTGGCCATCGTCGAGCCAACCAGCCACCCGGGAAACGCCGTCGACGACTGGCGCCTGGACCGTCTGACCGGTTGCTTCATCGACGACTCGATGACGTTGGCCGAGAATGACGTTCACGACGGAGAGATCCTCATCCTGACGGGTCGGGACTCGCCTGAGCTCGGGCTCGCGGAATGGGATCCGTGTCGGACCGTCGCTTCGGCCGACCACCCGCGCTTGGGTCCGCTGACCGTCTCGCCTGCGACGGCGTGCGCATGGGCGGCGATCGTGGCGTCGATCGCGTTGGCATGGGCGGGTGCCGGCGCACACGACTGGAGCTACCTCGTCGTCGCTGCGGTGGGCGCCTGCGCAGCGGCGATCATGGCATCCGCGACGGGGAACAGTCAGGGACTACAGGTCGCCGCGGCATCCTTGGCCGCCGCGACGGGGTTCCTCGCCGTACCGTCGACGCCAAGTGCCGCAAGCGTATTCCTCGCCGCATCTGCCTGCCTGTCGATGTCCTCGGTGATGCTGCGATCGGCCAGCGGCGCGCCGTTGATCGCGTTGGCCACGCTGTCCGCGCTGATCGCCATGTCCACCGCGGCCCCGGTCGTGGGCACCGTGTCGACGCCTGCTGTCGGTGCGACGTTGGCTGCCGCGTCGTTGGGATTGCTCGCGATCGCCCCGCGCGTCGCGATCCTCGCTGGCAGACTCCGCCCCGACGAACACCCCGACGATTGCGACGCACGTGCCAGCCTCGCGCACACCACGTTGACCGGGCTGGTCGTCGGCTGCGCAGGCGCAGCGGCGATCGGCGCGCTGGTCGTCGCGGCTGGCTTTCGTCGGAGCGGGACATCCACGCTCGCCAGCGCGACGTTCACGGTCGCAGTTGGAATTGCCGTGTTGCTGCGCGCCCGCACTTACGTAGATGAACCGCGACGAGCGGCGGTCACGGCAGGCGGATTACTCTGTGTCACTGGCGCTTTCGCCATCATGGTGACCGCGTCACCCGTCTCGGCCTGGTGGCCGAGCGCAGTGGTGATCGTCGTTGGCCTCGCCGCCGTCCGGCCTCGCCAAGTAGGGCCAGGCGTCATGCGCATGATCGACGCCATCGAATACACCGCGCTCGCGGCGGTGCTGCCCCTCGGCTGTTGGGTCGGCGGAGTCTACGAGCTCATACGCGAATCGCATCTGCTGTGACCTCGGGGGTGCGTCGCACGCTGCTCGTCGCGGGACTGGTGCTCGGCACCACTGCGGGCTACCCGGCCCCACCCGCAAGCGCGGTTACGCCCCCTCCCATCGACGACGCCCTACTGCCCGAGGCCGCTGCACCGAGGCCGCAGGAGCCTACCGAGCAGAGCGGAAACTGCTCTGCGAGCACACGACCCGCGAAGGACGACAAGTCCGCCCGGCACGGTGGGCTCGACCTCGAGTCGCTATGGCAGCTCAGCCGAGGCGCTGGCCAGACGGTGGCCGTGATCGACACCGGGGTGGCACGCCACCGTCTACTCCCCCATCTGGTGCCCGGCGGCGACTACGTGTCGACCGGCGACGGCACGCAGGACTGCGATGGCCATGGCACCATCGTCGCCGGAATCGTCGGTGCCGCGCCCACGGAGCGCGACGGCCACACGTTCGGTGGCGTCGCCCCCGACGCGGCGCTGATCAGCATTCGCCAGTCGAGCAACGCGTTTCGTCGCACAGCGGACGCGGGTGGAAGCGGCGTCGGGGACGTCGCAACGATGGCGATGGCCGTGCGGACCGCTGCCGACCTCGGCGCGACGGTCATCAACATATCGTCGGTCGCATGTCTGCCTGCCGACGAAGACATCGGCGACGGGGCGCTGGGCGCTGCACTCGCCTATGCCGTCGACGTGAAGAACGTCGTCGTCGTGGCAGCCGCGGGAAACCTCGGCACCGCTGGGCAGTGCACCACGCAGAACCCGCTGTCGGACCCGGCCCGCCCCGGTATGCCGAACTGGGACGACGTGAACGTGGTCGTGAGTCCCTCTTGGTACGACGACTACGTCCTCACCGTCGGCTCGGTCGACAAGGACGGCAGTCCCTCGCGGTTCAGCATTGCGGGCCCGTGGGTGGACGTCGCCGCCCCAGGAGAGATGGTCGTCGCGTTGGATCCTGCGGGCGAGGGGCTGATCGACACCGTTCCGGGTTCGGTTGACGCCCAGCCCATTTCAGGAACTAGCTACGCCGCGCCCGTAGTGGCGGGGATAGCCGCCCTAATCCGGGCGCGGGTGCCCCAACTGACGGCACGGCAGGTGATGAAGCGCATCGAGGACACCGCTCTCGATCCTGGTGCAGGGTGGAATCCTCGAGTCGGGCATGGCGTCGTCGATGCACTAGCCGCCGTGAGTGCAGACATCGCTGACCGCCCAGGACCCACCACGCCGCCGCCCGCATCGCCCCAAGCGGTCGGCACGACACCTGATGACCGACCGCGTTCGTTCGCCTTCGGCGGCGCGGCGGTGTGCGTCGCGGTCGTCGCGGCCGCGGCAACCCTGTCGACGGGTCGGCTAAGACGGCGGGAAGGGCGAGACCGCATCACGCACGACTGACGCGGCCTCGGTGCTCAATTCGGGACCTCGCGGCAACCGAGCAAGGACCGGCCACGGTGCTGGCGCGGGTGGTTCGAGGAGCCCGAGGTGACTCGCGGCGGCTTCGTCGCGAATGCCGAAGACGACCCCCGCGTCGTCGACGAGGAACCGTGTTCCCCCGCCCCCCGCGTCACGAATCCCGACCGACCGCACGTATGCGCTGCGGCCCGCCGGGACGACGACACCGTCGACGTTGGGCCCGTCGCCGTCGGCCTGCGCGAGCACGAGAGCCGGTGCCTCCAGCTCCCGCACCGCCGAGTTTCCGGTCAGCACAACGGTGTTGGATCGCAGACCGGAAGCGTCACTGCGCCAATGTGCGCACACCGACGTGCCCGAGCCCGCCCCGACTGGCACACCCGAGCGAGCCGGAAGCTGGTCAAGGGCTAGCACGGTGACCACGCGGGCCGCTGCCATTGCCGACGGCGACACCGTTGGCACCTCGTCGAAGCGACCAGGCAGCGCGAACCTGACGAGGTCTGCGGCGACTTCGCCGATTCGTTGCACGCCGCCCGCGAGCACGACGTAGAACTCGGCGGATTCGGCGCGTGCGACGCGTACGACCGTGCCGACGGCGATCCCACGCAAGCCCCCTGGGGTGCCCAACCTGGCGATGGCAGGCACGACGATGGGAGGCGCCTCGGGCACCAGGTCGAGCAGCGCCCGCGAAACCGGCAGCGGGACAACGCCGTCGAGGCGCAATGCTCGTACGACGGCGTTGCTTCGCAAGTCCACCTCGGCTCGCAACCCGTCGTAGAGCAGGTAGATCGGCGCGGCAGGCTCGTCGCGCGGGGTGACAAGGACCCCCCGCGAGCGGTCGAGCCGGTCGGTCGCCGAATGGGTGGCCCCCGCGATTACCACCGTCCGTTCACCCTCGCACACGGTCCACGATTGCTCGGAAAGCGGGGCGCCGACCGTCGTCGGTGCGCCCGCAATGCCGACCTGCGGACCTCGTTTCGCGCGAGCAATCTCAGCTTCGCCGACCATGACGGGGCTGGCAGCCGCACCCGCGACCAGACGAGCGGATGCGAGGTTCAACACCGGGTGAAGGGTGTCGTCGATGCGCACGTACATGGCGCCCGACTCGCGGGCCATGACGATCGGTGCAGCTCCGATCGCGCCCTGCGGCCTCATGAGCGCAAGGATCACGCACACGGCGATCGCGAGCGCCGCGACCACGCATCCCGCGGACAACGACCGCGACTGCGTCCGCAGCACGTCATCGTGCATGCGAAAGTCCCTGCGCACCAGCGCATGTTCCATGCGTCGAAGCAGAAACCGATGACCGTCGGCCTGAAGCCATTCCGAAGATTGTCGAGCCATTCGTCCCCCGGCATCGAGCCTAACTGCTGCGGAAGGCCCACTCGCGCAGCGATTTCAACCTTGCCAGACGGACCTCGGGCTACGCCAAGCCGAGCGCCCGGATTCCCCTGCTGATCATGACCACTCCGATGATCAAGAACAGCACCATCATGACGGTCTTCTCGTTGGTCACCAGCCATGTCTTGACGTCTCCGAGCTTGGCCTCCGCCGCTGACCCGCCAACCAGGTAGATCACCAGCGGCACGGTGACGGTGACGGTCGCGATGAGAACGAAACCGACGGCGATCGCCAGGGACGCGGCGAGCGGCACGCCCGCCTCGGCGAGATCGAGGCCCGCGACGAAACCGAGCGACAGACTCGCCGGGTCGAGGAAGCTCAACAGCAGGCCCATGGCGAAAGCCCTTGGCGCCGTGAGTCCGTCGACGCGGCGCATCAAGGCGCTCGGAGGCGGCTCCTCGCCGGGTTTCGGACGGTTCCGAAACATGCGCGCTGCCAGCACGATGAGCGCCACTCCCACCAGCATCCTGATGATCGAGGCGGTTTTCGACGGCGGCCCGCTGTGGGCGACGTGGTGACCGCCGATCGCCAAGAACACGGAGAAGACGACCGCCAAGATCAAGGCAACGCCAAGTATTCGGCCGCCGACGAATGCGAGGCCCTTCGCCCGTGCACCATCGGAGACGAGGATCAGCACGGCGACGATGATCAACATCGGGCTGACCGCCATCGCCACGGCGTACGGCAACAACTCGCCTATCAGAGCACTCGTCATGAGTTCGCCTGCTTCGGTCGTAAGAGGACGAGCGCGACGACGATTGCCGCCGCGGGCACCACAGCCATGATCCAACTCAAGGTGTGGATCGCATGCAACATGCCCAGCTTCGCGCCCTCGACGATCTGGCGTGCCTGGTCCGGATCCAATACGCGAACGCCGCCGACGGAGGCGGCCGCGCCACCGTGTGCAACCCGGAAGGCCTCCTGGCTCTCTTCGACCGTGATCCCCTTCGCTTCGCGGACGAAGAGCATCGTGCCGACGACACCGAACAACGCGGGACCCAACGAATAGGCGGCCTGGCCGACCGCTGATTTGACCGCGGATACGGCACCGCCGAGATCGGCTGGCGCACTTGCCATCATGATCGTCGCTTGCGGTGTCTGGACGACGGCGCCGCCGATTGCGTTCAGCGCGATCCCGAGGAAGAGCACCAGCACCGGGGTGTCCTCGGCGAGAAGCGTCAGCACGACGAGGCCAGCCAGAAGCAGAGCGAGCCCCGTGACGAGAACGGCGCGGTCGGAGAAGCGGGCGGCCGCGCGGCCGGAGCCGGTAGCGGCCACCGCCTGCAGCACGGTGGCGGGGATGAGCAACAACCCGAGCAGTGCGGGCGAGTCGCCCCTGACCGTGACGAGGTAGAACGCGAACAGGACGGTTGACCCGCCCGTAAGGAAGTTGAACGTGACCCCTGCGGTCACCGCAGCGTTGAACCGCGCCGACGTGAAGATGCGAAGGTCGAGAGCCGGATCCGGGGTGTGCAGTTCGCGCATCACGAAACCGGCGCCCGCGGCAAGGCCCGCCAGAATCGGTATGACTGCACCGACGTGTAATCCGTTCTCCAGCCGAGAGATTCCGTAGATCACGCCGAGTAGTGCGGCGGCGACCAAGGCTAGCCCCGGCAGGTCGAGCTTGCGGGCGGAGCGCGTCGTCTCCGGCACGTACCGCAGCGTGATGAGGAGCGTGATCGCCGCGACGGCGGGCGCAACGACGAATCCAAAGCGCCACCCGACATGCTCTGCGAGCACCCCACCGAGCGCGGGCTGCGGCGTGGTGAATGCGAATCCAGCACCGAGGTAAAGCGCGATGGCGGCTGACCGTCGATCGGGAGCAAAGACGTCGTTGATGATCGCGAGCGACAGACCAAGCAGGAACGCGAACGCAAGCCCGGACCCGCCGCGAGCGACGATGAGCACCAGGCCATTCGGCGCCGCCGCTGCCAGTACGCCGAACCCCATGGCGCCGACGAGCCCGAAGACGTACATCTGTCTCATGCCGTATCGGTCACCGAGCGCACCAGCACCGAGCACCGCCGCCGCGAGCACGAGGGTGGCCAGACTCGTCACGAAACTCGCCGTGCTGCCGGACAGGGCCAGACCCGACCGCACCTCCGAGATGTTTGCCGACAGGATCGTGGGGTCGGATGCGGCGATGCTATAGCCGAGGCCCATCGCGACGATCGTCATCGTTGCGGCAAATCCCGACACCGTGCTGGTTGGTTTGCCAGAGGACATGGCCCAAGTGTGGCCCAATTCCGTGGTCGGGCCGGCGCGGGGATTCGCCGTGTCGCGATCGCGATCCTCTGTTCGTCCTGCGCAGACCTGATCGACGTCAACCTGCACGTATCCGCCCACCCGCCAATATGATGGCCGTACGGTTCGGGTATTGGGGGTACGCGGCATGCGGTTGTCGTTGCGCACGGCGGAGCTTGCTGCCCCGTGACGGCCACCGTTGACTTCCGCGGCCACGTCGCAGACCGATTGGTGGAACAGGCCGAGCTCAGGGCGGCGGTGCAAGCGGCCGAACGAGTCGGCGGAGGATGCGTCCTGCTCGGCGGGACTCCTGGAGTGGGAAAGTCAACGCTCCTGCAGGCGTTCGGCGCCGAGGTCGCGGGGCGGAACTGCGTGTTCGCCTACGGAAGATGCCGTGAGGGTGCGCCAGCCCCATACTCCGCCCTCGGCGAGGCACTCAACTCGATCGTCGCCACGATGGAAGCCACCGGTGCGGCAGAACGCGCTCAGTGGCGCGCGGACCTCGTCGGCGGAATGCCTGGACTCGTCGGCATCCTCGCAGACCTCGTGCCCAAGCTGACGCATGCATTCGGCGAACCACCCCTGGTGGCTGAGCTCAACGCACCGGATACCCGCGGGCGGTTGCACCGCGCCGCCATCCGTTTGTTGTCCGATACCGCGACCTACCGGCCAGTGGTTCTGGCGATCGACGACCTGCAGTGGGCCGATCGGGACACGCTGCTGCTGCTGGCCGAACTGCTGACGATGTCGCTCCGGAACGTGTTGGTCCTGGGTGCGTACCGCCAGGGTGAGTTCGACCCCGTCGCGGCTGGGATGACGTCGGACCGCCTCACCACCATGCAGCTCGACCCGCTGGCCCCCGAACACGTCGAGGAGCTGCTTGCGGACGCATGCGGCCAGAGCGTCGAGATGGCCGACGTGGCAGCCGAATTCCACCACAGGACCGGTGGCAATCCGCTGCAGGTTCGTCAGCTGCTGTACCGCGCACAACGCGAGGGCGCGCTCATCCCGTCGGCTGGCGGCGGTCACCCGAGCTGGGACCTGCGCGTGCTGACGTCGATTGAGGTCAGCGCGTCCGCCGCCGAGTTCTTCGCCGGCTACCTCGCCCAGCTCGGTCAGAAGGACCGGGCGGTGTTGAGTTCGTTGGCGTGCATCGGCGGTGAGTTCGACCTCGACGATGCGACTGCGGCGGCCGCGGAGTCACCCGACGTCGTGGCGCACGCGCTCTGGGCATGCCAAGAGCTTCGGTTGCTGGAGGCCCTGGACGGCGCAGGCCAGCGGATCACCAACGCGATCAGCCGCGACGCTCGCTACCGGTTCAGCCACGACCGCGTGAGCGAGGCAGCACGCACCGGATTGTCACCCGACGACATGCGCGCCGTTCACTTGCGCATCGGTCGCCGCCTGGTCGAGCTCGGCGACGACCGAGTGTTCGAGGCCGCACGGCACGTCGGCGTCGGCGGCATGGGGCTGGTCGACGACGTCGAGCGCACCAGGTTCGTCGACATAGTGCGGCGGGCGGCGCGAAAGGCTCGCGCGCAGGCTAGTTTTCCGCTGGCCCTCGGGTACTGCCGCAATGCCTTGGACCTGCTCGGCGAGCAGCGTTGGGCCACCCACTTCGCGCTCACCCGTGAGCTGCAGCTCGACGCCGCTGACGCTGCGCTGCTGGTCGGTGACGTGCGTACGCTCAATGCACTGCTCGACGAGGCAGAGGAGTTCCTGCGCGAACCCACCGACCGCGCACGACTTGCCTACCTCCGGATGAAGGGCCGGGTCACGGAGAGCCGCCTCCAGGAGGCGCTCGAGATCGGCTTCGCCGCGCTCGACGAACTCGGCGAAAGGGTGCCGAGCGACCCAGGCAAGGCAGGCATGGGCAATGCGGTCGTCCGGATGATGCTGACGACTCGCCGCTGGAGCACCGAGCAGCTCCTGCGGCTGCCGCATTGCACTGATCAACGGGTCGTCGAGATTCACCGGATTCTTCTCGAACTACGCAACATGTCGTACCTCATCCGGCCCAACCTCATGCCGCTACTGGTACGAAAGCAGCTAGACCTCACGTTGACCCACGGACACACACCGTTCTCGCCGCTGGTCATCGGCGGTTACGGGGTCATCCGCGTGGTGCTCGGTGATCACGCGGGCGGCCAGCGCTTCGGCGAGGTGGCCATGCAGCTCGCGGATCGCCCGGAATTCCGGGAGGCGCGGCCGCAGACGGTGTTCACCTACCACAACTTCATCCATCACTGGCGCCACCCCGTCCGCGATGGCATCGGCGAGCTTCGCGATGCCATCGAGGAGGCACTCGACCAAGGCGACCAGGAATACGCCGGATTTCTGCTCGCGAGCCTGCTTTCCCAGTCATTCTGGGCCGGTCGCCCGCTCGCGGAGATCGACGCCCTCGCCAGCTCGCTGATCCCTCACGTTCGTTCTCAGCGCGTGCCGAGCGCTCTGTGCCAGGCCATGCAGCAGCTTTGCCTCAACCTGATGGGTCGCAGCGCTGATCCCTTCCTTCTAGCAGGCGAGAGCGGCTACGACGAGCGGAAGGTGCTGCCGGCGGCGAGGCTGGAGGGTGACGAGGTGAACCTCAGCGCCGCCGCAAACATCAAGCAAGGCTTGCACTTCTGGTGCGGCGACCACGCCGGCGCGGTCGCCGCCACACCAGAGGCCATCGAGCACATCGCCGGCGTGGTCGGCACCGCCGTCTCACAGCTCGTCTATATGGCCGGAGCGCTCAGCATGATCGAGCACTCGCCGCGCGCCCCCTCGACCGCCCGCTTCGTACGCCAGGCATTGGCGCTGCATCGCAAGTGGGCTGCGGGCGCACCGGAGAACTATGCGGCTCCCCATGCGCTGATCCAGGGAGCGTGGGAGCGAGCGCGTGGGCGACACGGGAAGGCTGAGCGTTACCTCCACCAGGCGATCGAGCTCGCCGAGGAAAACCACCTCCCAACAACGAGTGCGCTCGCCCACGAAGAGGCCGCCGCCCTCTACACCGACACCGGACGGACGACGCTTGGTGAACACATGCTGCGGTCGGCGTACCAACGCTGGCTGAATCTGGGTTTCTCGATGCGCACGGACTGGCTCTCGCGCGAGCACCCCTGGCTCTTGCGACGCGATCTCGTTCAGAGCGGTTCGGCAGGGATTGACCCGGTCGGAGCGCATCAACTTCTCCGCGCGCTGTCGGGTGCGCGAACCACGGAGGGATTGGCCAACATCATCTTGGGCTCGGTCGCGGACACGACCGGCGCGGGCCGGGTCGTGCTTCTGACCGGCGGACCGGAGAATCTGTCGGTTCAGGCCGTCCAAGAGCATGGCAAGGTGTCGTCGGTCGACGGGCCTTCGACTGAGGTGCCCTACGACAGGGACGCCGTCCGTCGGGCGGCGGACAGCGCCGCTCCGATCGTCGTCCCCGCCAACACCGTCGCGGGCACGCCATCGATCCTCGCAGTACCAATATGCCTGCAGGACAACATAATCGGCGTCGTATATGCCGAGCAACGGGAGCCGGGGAGACGCTTCAATTCCGAGCAAGAGGAGGCGGTGGCGTTCCTCTGCGCCCAGGCCGCCGCGCCGCTGTGGAACTTCCATCTGGAAGCACGGCTGCGTGCGGCCGACGAGCATCGACAATCCCTACTGGACGTGCAATCGAGGTTCGTGCCGAACGAATTGCTGCGCATCCTCGACATCGATGACCTCCGCCGGGTCCGCAGCGGCTATCGGGTCGAGCGCGAGATGACGGTGCTCATCAGCGACATCCGGGGCTTTACGACAATGGTCGAAGACATGAACGTCGGCGACGCGGGGAACATGGCGATGGGCTTTCTGCGGGCAGTCGAGCTCCCAATCATCAGCTACAACGGCATGATTCAAGACGTCCGCGGTGACGAGATCGTCGCCGTCTTCGAATCGGAGGCCGACGCCGTTCGTGCCGGATTGGGCATGTTGCGCTCCATGCGCGAGCACAATCGGGAGCGGAAGGCACTCGGCTCCGAGGAGCTACGGGCGGGCATCGGCATCAACACTGGGGCACTGGGAGTTCAGCTCGTCGGTGGGGTAAATCGCATGGTGCTCACTATCATCGGTGACGCGGTCAACCTCGCCGCGCGCATCGAGAGCACCAACAAGCGCTATGGCTCCGCGTTGCTCATCTCCGACAAGACTTACAAGCGCCTCGCAGATCCGGACGCATTCCACATCCGCCGCATGGAGCGCGTCATGGTGGTCAACCGTCGCAAGCCCGTGACGATTTATGAAGTCTACGACGATGATTCAGCTCCACTGCGCGCTGCCAAGCGCGCCGCGCAACCCGCCTTCGACGAAGCCTTCGCCCTCTTCGACGCAGGCGAGGTAGCCAAGGCTCGCGCCGCCTTCGAGCGATGCCATGAGTTGCTGCCGGATGATCCAGTCGCACCTTTGCACCTGGCGCACTGCGACGCGGTGGCTCGCGGCGAAATGACCCCTGGTCAAGACGTGGTGCTACTGCAAAAATGACATTCGCTACGGAGTCTTCTAAGAGATTTCGAGCGACATTTTGACGAGGGGGGCTTGTCATGTACCTGAGCGCCGAGAGATTGGCACTTGCGAATCAATGCGTCTGGGAAACCTTCCAGCGGGCAAGCGTTGCCTGTCAAGCCATCCCGCACTGGGAAACGGGTGACCCCGCCCAGAGCAGCGTCCGAGCCGACAGCGTGCCCCCGTCGGCGCCGTTGCCGATCGAACACGTGTCCATCCCCTTCCAGGTGACGTTGGCCGAGGCGATGGCACCCACCCCCGACGCACTACTGGCCAAGGTCATGCAGGTGACCACGTGGCTCGCTCTGGTAGTTGACATTGGTGTCATTTGGCGCATTCGTGACAAGGTCGTGAACACCCAGGACTACTTCGATTGGCCCCTGAGCGACGACGACATCCTGGCGAAGCTGATCAGGGCACGGGCCTCTGTCGAGATGGCCGGGTACCGCGCTCCCTCTTGCATATTCGTGGACACCGAATCGCTGATCGATCTGAGCAAGTTGGTGGGCGGATACGCAGGTACCGACGTATTTCTCGGGCCGGCGATGATCAATGCACTGCACCGCGTCGAGTGGCTGTACCGGGACCTGCCGGCCGTGCCGCCGCCCTCGCCAGCTCCGCCGAACCTAACCAGGCTGATCTTCCTGGGACGTCGAGAGCGGATCGCGCAGGGCGCTGCATGGGACGCATCACCCGGTGAAGAGCCAGTGGACCTGGCCGTCAGCGTGATGCCCAGCCTCGAGGTCGTCGGCGACACGCAAGTCAACACCATCGACCTCAACGTTCGCGTCAGCGGTGCCGTACGGGTCAAGAACCCGGACGGCGTTGTCGCCCTAGTGTCTCAGTAGCGCCACCGGCGACTCCGTGTGCGATGACGTCCACATTGCCTGAGGCGCGTTCCACACCGGCTGCCTCCAACCCGCTAGAGGGCTATCTCGCCCTGTGCAAGGAAGCCTGCGATGGCGAACTCGACCGGCTCTACGGTGCTGGCGACAGTGGGCCGAACCCGCTTCGCGAGCTGATCCTCGACTACCCCCTGCGGGGCGGGAAGGCACTGCGGCCTGCGCTCAGCATCGCGATGTGCCTCGGGCTCGGCGGCCATCTAGAGGCGATCCTGCCGACTGCGGCCACCCTCGAGCTCTACCACAACGCATTTCTCATCCACGACGACATCGAGGACGAATCATGGTCGCGCCGTGGGAAACCCACGCTGCACATCGACCACGGTATCCCGATCGCCGTCAACGTCGGCGACGCCATGCTCTCGCTATCGCTACAGCCCCTGCTGGACAATGTCGAGCGCGTCGGACTCGGCCCCGCCCTGCGCATCCTTCGCGCCATCGCCAAGATGACCAGGCTGACCGTCGACGGCCAAGCCCTCGAACTCGAGTGGGTCCGGTCCAACACCTGGCGCCTCGACGACACGGATTACCTCGAGATGGTGGAGCTCAAGACCAGCTGGTATTCGTTCATCACACCGCTCCAGGCAGGCGCGATCGCGGCGGGGGCCCCAGTCGAGCGGATGACCGAACTGGAATCTCTGGGCCGGCATCTCGGCGCAGCCTTCCAGATCACCGACGACCTGCTGAACCTACGGGCGGACCCGGAGGAGTACGGCAAGGAGATCGGCGGCGACCTGTGGGAGGGCAAGCGGACCCTCATGTTGTTGCACGCCTTGCGATGCGCCGAACCGCACGACTGCGACCGCGCCGTGCAGATCTTGTCCAGACGCCGCCCAGGCACCGACGGCGAATCGGGACTCGGCGACCTGCTGGATCGGCTCGCGGTCCGAGGCGAGCTGTCTCGGGCGGGGCAGGCCGAGATCGTGGCTCGGCTACGGGGGCGTCAGCCGTCGGAGTCGAAGAGCCTCAACGACATTCGTTGGCTTTACGAGCTGATGGTCAGTGGCGGATCGCTCAAGCACGCTCGAGACGTCGCCGCTGGGCATGCCCGGGAAGCTGCCACCGTGCTCGCGAACCTCGACTGGTTGCCGCCCAGCCAACACCGCGACGCGCTGGTCGACCTCGTCGACTACGTGAACGGACGGACGCGATGAACGCTGAAGACATGATTGGCATGCTGGCCGAGCTCGAGCGGATCCGCGAGCTCACCCTCGACCTCATCGAGCAGCAGACCCCACAGTTGCGCCCGGTCCCACCGGACGAGTCCTGCGGCACGGAGCGAACGGTATTCGAACTTCTCCTCGGCGCGCGCCGCGCCGTCCTCGGCAATCCCGCGGCGGCCCGAAGAGTGCACGACGTACTCGTCGCCGAGGGTCGCCGCTTCGCGACGACACCCGACGGGACGCAGCTACGCGACGCGTTGATGGCGTCGGAAGCGGTGGAGAACCTCCGACGCGTATGGGAAGCGTTGAGTCTCAGCGTTCTCGACGGACCTGCGGCACCCAATGCAGCCCCCAACGCCTGGGCGGATCTGTTGGCGGACATCGCGATGGGGCATGATCTCGACGATTCCATCCTTGCCAGCATGCGGCCAGAGGGGTTCGCATGACACTCACTGATCCCCGCGAGGCGTTCGCCGACCAGAGCAGCTTCATCGACTACCTGGTTGGCCTCGCCGGCCTGGCTCGGGTGGTTCACACAATGGCCGCCGACGGCGCGCCGCGTTCCGAACCGCCTCACGACTCAGATGACTTCGTACACGTGTTGCTTGGCCTTGCCAGCGTAGGGGCTGCGATCGAACGTCTCGCTGAACCTGCTCTGCTGCAACGAGATTCGATGCAAGATCCGGCTGCGTCAACCTTCGCGACCGGGCGGTGGCTCCGATGACGGCAGTGCTCAACCGCAACGACTTCCTCCGCGCGCCCTTGCTAGCCACTGCCAGGCCAGCGGGCTACAAGGAATGGCACCACTTCGTCGTCCATGGGCGGGGCGTTCGCATCTTGATCAACTTCAGCCTCGCCAACGAGGGATCAACCGCCGACGCCGTCCGGCTTGCGCCACGGGTCATCGTGATCGTTCACGACGAGGACTGGACCGGCGCCATCGAGCGGTTCCACGAACGCGCGGTGGACGTCTCGGCCGATCTGAGCGAACTGGCGATCGGAGGCAACCGGATGTCGGTACTTTCCGACGGCTATTCCGTCGCAATCGACCTGCCCGACAAGAACATTCGGGGCGAGCTGCGATTCACCTCGGCGAGCCAGCCCTTCGTAGTCCGAAACCAACCGCTGGGGGACGGCCGGATCAACTGGCTCTTCGTACCGAGGCTGCGCGCCGAGGGATGGTTGCGCATCAATGGCCAAGAACACCGCATGGAGGATGACCTCGCCTACCACGACCACAACTGGGGTCGGTTCTGGTGGGGCGGCGACTTCGGTTGGACATGGGGCACGATCCTGCCAACGGGACGCGCGGAGCCGTGGTCGATGGTGTTCATGCAGACGACCGACCGGAGTCGGTTGCGCTGTCTATCCCAGGCGCTCTACGTGTGGCACGACGACGAGCCCTCCGCGATATTCCGGCACGCGGCGGTGCAGACGCGATCCGACGGCATGCTCAAACGCGCTGCGGACTGCACCTTGCCGCCCCCGATGCGGTTGCTCCTGGACGGTGCGGTGCCAGGTGTGCCGGAGCGGTTCGACATCGCCGCGGCACGGGGGGGTGACAGCGTGCGCGCCGAGTTCCGCTCGCAATCCCATGCGCGCCTGGCCCAGCCGAGCGAGGTAAGCCTGGACCGATCGACCGTGCTCTGCGAAACCAGCGGTACCGCGCGCGTCAGCGGATCGATCAACGGCGAGGACGTCGACTTCGTCGGCACTGGTGTATTCGAGTTCTTCCATGGCTGAACGAGTTTCGTCGCTCTTGCGGCGGTCGGTCGAGCACCTGGCGGACGAGGTGCCCGACAGTTATCGCCTGCTGCTCGCTCGGCTCGGCCCGATGGTCGTCGAACTCGACGTCGACGGTGAAGTGTTCTCACTGCGAGGCGGTGACCTACTTCGGGTATCCGTCGGAGCGGCGCCGATGGCCGGTGCCCGCATCAACACCTCGCGAGCCGCCATCCTCGATCTGCTCGATGCCAGGGTTGGACTAGGTGAGGCGGTCGATACAGGCGCGGTCGGCGTCCGAGGCGCCCTCGACGACGTCCAGCGTGCCCACGACACGATGCTCGCCTACGTCCACGCCGCGGTCCGGGCACCATCGCAGCCGGCGCTGCTCTCCGCACTCCGGGCGGGGCCGCCATGAGCGAGTTCACCAGAACGCCTGCATCCTGCGAACCCCGTCGCACGGTTGCGGTCCTCGGCGCAGGCATCGCGGGCCTCACCGCCGCGCACGAGCTAGCTGAACGCGGCTTCGTCGTCACGGTGTACGAAGGTCGCACCGACGAGCGCAATGAGCTTGGGCCAGACCCCGCGGGCTCGTACCCGCCCGTCAAGCTCGGCGGCCTCGCCGCTTCTCAGTACTCGACGGTGGGTACGAAGGACGGCAGCCCAGCGGAGTTGCGCCCGTTCCCCGGCCGACGGGGAACCCCACAGCACCCCGGCCGCGCGGTCGCAGGTGAACATGGCTTCCGCTTCTTCCCCGCGTACTACCTGCACATTTGGGATCTACTTCAGCGCATCCCCGTGTATCAGCGCCACGCCCCGGCCGGCGGTACCGCCGCATGGTCGCCGACCTCGCGCACCGTCTTCGACAACGTCAAGCGCGTGATCACCCAAGGCATGACAGTGGACGGCAAGCCATCGCTCGTCTTCCCCCGCGAATTCCCACGCAGCCTTGCCGAATTGGTCGGAATCCTTAGTCAACTCACGACGGTGGGCTTTACCCAGGCCGACGTCTCGACCTTCGAGGTGCGGCTGCTCCGCTATCTGTCCACCAGTCCCCTGCGGCGGGCAAGGGAGCTCGAGTACGTGTCCGCCTACGACTACCTCGTCGGGCACGACCCCCGCACTGGGACCAACCAGTTCGCCTTCTCACAACGCTGTGACGAACTGTTGCGCAAGATGCCGAGGGTGCTGGCCGCTTTCGACTCGCAGTGGGGGGACGCCCGCACCAACATCTCCACCTATCTTCAGCTCTACCTGAACATGGATCGCCTCGACAACAAGGCTGACGGGGTGCTGAACGGGCCCACCACCGAATCATGGTTCGACCACTGGTATCGCCACCTCGTCGAGCTCGGTGTTCGCTTCGTCCACGGTGCCGTCAGCTCGCTCGACCCACTGCCCTTCGACACCGATCAGCCGCCCCACCTCAGAGCCCGGGTACAGGTCACGCTGGCCGACGGTACGCATGCGACACCGGACTACACGGTTGTCGCAGTTGACGCGCCAGGAGCCGAATACATCACCGCGGCCATGCGCGCGGCGGGCACCGGCGGCACCGTCGCAAGGCTGGACGGGTTCTCCACCTCCACACCACCGACCGAAGGCCCATTACAGCCCGGGCAGACACGTCCGCAGACGCGGCGGGATCCCTATGACATGCAACAGATGGGACAGGTGCCGTGGGACCGGTTCCAAACGCTTGCCGGTATCCAGTATTACTTCGACACGGAGTTCCAGCTGCTCCGAGGGCACATGTTGTACGCGGGCACCGAGTGGGCATTGTCGTCGATCAACCAGACTGGATTGTGGGAGAGGCCACCGATGCTGAACCGCGATGGCCATATCTCGGTACTCTCGGTCGACATCGGGGACTTCAACACACCCTCCAGTCACCTGGTCGATGAGTTCGGTCAGGGCAAGAGGGCCCGTGACTGCACGGCCGACGAAATCGCCGTGGAGGTGTGGCGCCAGATCGTCCAGGCACTCACGAGTCACGACGACGCTCCCGCGGAGTCGATCCTGCCGTGGCCGGTGTGGTACGCACTGGACCGTGGCCTGAAGACGGAAATCGGCCCGGGTCAAGGGGAAGGGCGCGTTGCCCGCAACGACTTCCCGTACCTCATTCCCATCGTCGGGGACTGGATCAATCGACCCGGCAGCGAACCTTGGAATCCGCACGGTACGTCGTGGACGACCGTGACGTCCGAAGCCCAATGGATCGAGGATCTCGAGCACCGAAATGTGTGGCAAGCCCGTCATGGGGGCTATCAGGTGCACAACAATTCCGTGGTCTTCGCAGGCACGTGGAGCAAGACGTTTACTCGAATGACGACGATGGAAGCTGCCTGCGAGTCCGGACGTCACGCTGTCAACGCCATTCTCGACCACTACGTCTGGGTCGAATCGGACGGGCTCGATCGCCGAGAACACGACTCACTCGGCTGGGAGTTCCCCTACGGCTTTCTCGATCAGGGGTTCTCGAGTCCGATCCGGCTGCCGACACCGGCCGGCGACTACTGCTATGTGTTCGACATCGAGAACCGTGAGCCTGCCGACACTCGTGCCCTACGCACCCTGGACACGAGGTACTGCCTGGAGGGGCTACCGCATCCGTTGGACACACTGACCAACCCGTTCGGATTTCCCCCGTCTCCTGTCCTACCACCAACCGGAGGTAACTAATGTCCATGCCTTCACCTGATTACAGCCAGCAGATCCTCGCCTATCTCGAGGTCTGGCGAGAGATTCTGGAACAGTCCACGGCCGCGGCAGCAAGGCTTGCCCCGACGTTGCCGACGGGCATTCCGTTCATGCCGTCGATGCCGACGAGCGTGCCGTACGTGCCGAGCATGCCGCCGATGCCCCCCGTGCCGCCGGCCGGTTCCGCCGCGCCGCCAGCACCGGCCGACTACGCCCAACAGCTGTTCCGCTATCTCCAGGCTTGGAGGCAGTACCTCGAACAAATGACGGGCGCAATCCCCGCATCGGCGCAGCCACCATCCGCCCACCAGGACGAGCAATACCCTCCGACCCCTCCGACCCCTCCGACCCCTCCGGGGAAGCCGCCTCTGATCGACAAGCCGCCCGTCTACGGAGACGAGAGTGCTGACCCAAGCGCCGCCGCCGGGCCGGTGAGCAATTCGAATCTGTCGCTACCCCCGAACAATGAAGGCGGGACCGCGAGCCTGTACGGCAGGGGCCGCCCGGCTGAGGGATCTGGCGTATGGCCGCCCAACAACGGCGTGCTCGTCCGGCCCGCGACCGAAGGCGGGACCATGGTGCCGAGCAGTTACGGCAACAAGATCGATCTCGCAGATGCGATCAAGTCCCCCACGGGACCGGTTACCGACAGTCGCGGCGGCGGACCAGCAGCAACGCACGTGCTCAGGCCACCCATATATGACTGGGCGACTCAATGGCTTCCCGGGTTTCGCGGACCAGACGTGCGACGTGCGGCAGTCACACCAGACACGCGTGCGCAGCGCATCACAGACACGCCTGTCCGGCGCACCCCATCGCCGGCACAGGTCACGGTCGACGTGGCTTCGTCACATCGTGCGGCGATGGATCGCGTCACTCTCGACGCGACACCCAAGGTCGACATCAAGTCCAACTTCAAGGAACGCGGTCAAGCCGGGTGACCTGGAGCTAGGGCGCCTCCACCTCGCGAGCCCGCCGTTCTCGATACGCCGCCACGTGCTGGCGGTTGCCACAGTTGCCCGTATCGCAGAACATCCTGGACCGATTCCGCGAAAGGTCGACGAGGACCGCGTCGCAATCGGGTGCCGCGCAGATCTTGAGGCGGCGTAGTTCGCCGGCACGGATCAGGTCGGCCAATGCCATCGCCATCTCGGCACCCATCCGTTGCCACAGCGGGTCGTGGATCGACGCCAGGTGCAGATGCCACTCGGGCATCTCCGCGTGTCGGGTCAACCACGGCGATGCACGCGTGTCGCTCAACAGTGCGTTGACCTGTTCGACGACGCGTTCCTCGTCGTCGGCAACGGCCCAGATGCCGCCGAGCCGTTCGCGGATTCGGTGCACGCTCGCGATCTCCGCCGCGTCCCTGTCGCGTCTGCCCGTCCAACCGAAGCCGTCCAGGTATTCGTCGAGGAGAGCCATGTCTCCGAGTCGCTCGCCGTCGACGCGGTTGCTGTTGACCAGCACACACGCCGCCCGCAGTGTCAGCTCGGTGTCATGACTAAAAATCATTTGACTCATGACTCCCTTCGGCGATAGCGTCATGACCAACGCTTACTTTACTCATGACATCTGGAGGTGGCACGTGACAACAGCGACGAGGACGCCGTCGGTCGACCACTTCCGGGTAGGTCTGCTGTTCGCGGTCGGATCCGCCCTCGCGTTCGGCATGTCCGGTCCACTGGCGAAGTCGCTGATGGAGGCCGGATGGAGCCCCACGGCCGCCGTCACGGCACGCCTCGCAGGCGGTGCCGTCGCGCTGGCGATCTTCGCCACCATCGTCCGGCCCGGCTGGGTTCGCGAGGCGGTTCAGCATCGCAAGGTGGTGGTGGCCTACGGGCTGATCCCCATCGCAGGAGCACAGCTCTGCTACTTCAACGCCGTTTCGCACTTGTCCGTCGCCGTCGCGCTGCTGATCGAATACACCGCTCCGGTACTCGTCGTCGGATATCTATGGGCGACCACACGCCGTCGGCCGAGCAATCTCACGATGGTCGGCGTCGTGCTAGCCATCGCAGGAATCATGTTGGTACTCGGCATCTTTCAGAATGGTGGCCTCTCCGGCGCACACATCAGCCTCATTGGCGTTGGCTGGGCCGTCGCCGCTGCGATCTGCGCGGCCTGCTACTTCATGATGTCCGACGAGGCAAGCGCAGACAGCTCGAAGGAAGGGTCGCTGAACTCCATCACCCTGGCCGCCGGTGGCCTCATCGTCGGCGCAGTCGCAGTGGGAGTGCTCGGCGCATCCGGCGTGATGCCGTTGATCTTCACCGCCAACGACACCGTCGTAGCCGGCAAGACAATGTCGTGGATCGTCCCAGTGATCGCACTGGCCCTGATCCCCACCGCGATCGCCTACACACTCGGCATCCTTGGCATCGCTCGGCTGCGGCCGCGGTTCGCCTCGTTAGTCGGTCTTGCCGAGGTTCTGTTTGCCGTGATCGCAGCCTGGGCGCTCTTGGGGGAGGCGATCTCGGTCACCCAAGCGGTCGGCGGCGCCGTCGTCCTCGTCGGGCTTGCGCTGGCCCGCCAGGGCGATCGCACCGAGATCGTCGCTCAGGCGACCTGGCCCGAGATCCCCCACGAGGAGCGGCCGCCGGGGCAAACGGTTGGCCGCGGCTGACGTCGATGTGTGAAGATTAGCGGCGTGACCCTGCTCAGGATGTTTGCCAGAACTGCCGCAATCGCATCAGCCGTCGGATGTATCGCGACGCTGTTCGCGGTAGCGCCGCCAGCCATGGCAGAAGGACCCTGCGCCGACGTCGACGTGGTCTTCGCACGCGGCACCGGCGAGCCTGGCGGGGTTGGCACCCTCGGCCAGATGTTCATCGATGAGCTGCGCCCCCAGCTTGGCGGGCGAACCGTGACCAGTTACGGCGTGAACTACCCGGCCGACTACGACTTCCTGAACGCCGCGTCTGGCGCGGACGACGCCGAGGCGCACATCCAGTCGGTGGTGGCACAGTGCCCGAGCACCAAGATCGTCCTGGGCGGGTACTCGCAGGGTGCGGCCGTCGTCGACATGCTGGCCGGTATCCCCCCGCTGGGCAACAAGGTTGGCGGCCTCCAGGAGAGGGTCGGTGACTTCGGTTCGACCGCGCCGCTGGCGGCCGAACTCGTCCCGTACGTCAGGGCCGTCGCGGTCTTCGGCAATCCGTCGACGAAGTTCAGCCTCCCGATCACCGGTTCGGTGTTCGGCGACCGGGCGATCGATCTGTGCAAGGACGGCGACCCGATCTGTTCGCGTGGCCGTAATCCCTTCGCGCACAGCGACTACATGAGTACGGGCATGACGACGCAGGCGGCCAACTTCGTTGCTGGACTGCTTTAACCGTTAGCCGGGCTATCATGTGACGTGCCCTTTGATCTTGTACGACGCAATCTAGTCAAACGTTGCCTCGTCGCCACCTCAGCAGTAGTCCTGACCGCATCCGCCCTTCTCGTCGCCCCCGCCGTTGCACCTACCGCCGTCGGCGGCCTCGGCACTGCGTCTGCCGAGGACTGCCCCGCCATCGAGGTCATCTTCGCTCGCGGAACCAACGACACCGCCGGCATGGGCAGAGTCGGGGACGCGTTCGTCAGCTCACTGAGGGGCAAGGTCGGTGGGCGGTCGGTCCGCGGTTACGCCGTCAACTACCCGGCGACCTACGACTTCCTCGCGGCAGCCAACGGCGCCAACGACGCGAGTGGGCGCGTCCAATACATGATGAACGAATGCCCAGGCACCCGCCTCGTGCTCGGGGGCTACTCGCAGGGCGCGGCGGTCATCGACGTCATCGCCGCCGTTCCATTCCCGGCGATTGGGTTCAACAACCCGCTACCGCCAAATGCACCCGACTTCGTCGCAGCCGTTGCCGTCTTCGGCAACCCGACCGCCAAGGTCGGCCTTCCGATGACCTCGAGCCCCGTGTGGGGCGGTAGGTCGATCGACCTGTGCAACCCCGGCGATCCCGTCTGCGAGTCCGGCGGCAACAGCGTTCCCGCGCACAGCGCCTACGCGGGCGGAGCGACGAATCAGGCGGCGAGCTTCGTAGCGGGTCTGCTCTAACTCGCATCCCGCCGAGACACGACGCCGCGGCCACAGCGTTCGGCTAGCATCCATTCAGTGATCAGCCTTCGTCGTGCCCGCCGTTGCGCCGCCTCGGCAGTGGCCGTCATCCTCACCGCGGGTTCCATGCTCGTCGTCCCCGCGGTCACGGGATTCACGGTGCCATCGGCATCCGCCGCATGCCCCGCAGTGGAGGTGATCTTCGCGCGCGGACGGCTGGAGCCACCAGGTGCAGGACAGATCGGCAACAACTTCGTCAGCGGGCTTCGCTCGAAAACCGGAAAGAACGTCAACCTCTACGCAGTGAACTATCCGGCAGACAACCAGATCGACGTCGGCGCCAACGACATGAGCGCACGTGTGCAGAGCACCATGGCGGGTTGCCCAAACACCCGGATCGTGCTGGGCGGCTACTCGCTCGGGGCCGCGGTCACCGACGTGACGCTGGCGGTGCCGTTCCCGTTCTTCGGCTTCAACAACCCGTTGCCGCCGGATGCCGAACAGCACATTGCGGCGGTTGCATTGTTCGGCAATGGCAGCGCATGGGCGGGCCCCATCGGGGCCTTCAACCCGATGTACCGCGATCGGACCATCGAGCTATGCCATGGCGTCGACCCGGTGTGCAATCCCTCCGACCCGAACACGTGGGAGGCCAACTGGTCGGACCACGCTGCTCAGGCCTACATCAATTCCGGCATGGTCAAGCAGGCCGTCGACTTCGTCGCGGGCAGGCTCTAGTCGAGCCGTCGAACGTCGCGGGTCACCTCGCTGCGCGCCGTCAGCTCGTCGTCCTGCGGGTAGTCCACTCGAACCAGGGTGAGTCCGCGCGCGGGCGCAGCGGCGTAGTCACTCGACCGTCGCGTCGAGTCCAACAACTCTGCGCACCAGCCGGGTTCGCGCCGACCCTCCCCCACCGCCAGGAGTGCACCGACCAGGGAACGGACCATCGACCAGCAGAACGCATCGGCCGTGACGTGTGCGGTGACGACATCACCGTCGCGCGTCCAGTCGAGCCGTTGAAGCTCGCGGATGGTGGTGGCACCTTCGCGGTGGCGACAGAAGGCCGCAAAGTCGTGCAGTCCCAACAGGTTCCGTGACGCCGAAGCCATCGCATCGACGTCGAGCGGACGTGGCCATGGTGTGACGAAGCGGGCCCGTTGCGGCTCGATGCCGAAGGGTGCGGTGGACAGTCGGTATTCGTAGTGCCGCCGCAGTGCCGAGAATCTTGCGTCGAATCCGGTTGCGGCTCTAGCGATGTCGAGCACCCGTACGTCCTCCGGCAGGAGCTTTGCGAGTCTGCGCACCAGCGGCAGGAACTCGGGCTCGCCGTCGCGCGGCTGACGGGGTCGTGCACGGCCGAGAGCATCCGAGGGGATGTCGCAGTGCGCTACCTGGCCGGTGGCGTGCACGCCGGCATCCGTGCGCCCCGCCGCCCGCACCACGATCGGATCACGGAAGATCGTCGACAACGCCTCGTCAAGGACACCAGCGACGGTGCGCTGCCCGGTTTGAGCCGCCCAGCCAGCGAATTCGGTTCCGTCGTAGGCGATGTCGAAGCGCAAACGAACGAGCCCGCCATCGATCTCGATGGCGGGCTCGTCGTTCATGCTCTTAGGACTTGGCGTCATCCTCGGACTCGGCCTCGACTTCGGCCTCGGCCTCGGCCGTCTGCCCGTCTGCGATCGCGGCGTCCTCGGCCTTGACCTCGTCGACGACCTCGTCGACATCGGGGCCAACTGCGGCCTCGGGCTCGACCGCAGCCTGCGGGGCTGCGGCAGCGGCGACGGGCGCGGCCTTCTTCGACGCTCCCACCCGGCGAGCGCGATCGGCCTCCGACGTCACCGTCTTCTCCCGAACCAACTCGATCACGGCCATGGGGGCGTTGTCGCCCTTGCGTGCCTCGACCTTGATGATGCGGGTGTAGCCACCGGCACGGTCTGCGAAGAAGGGCCCGATCTCGGCGAACAGGGTGTGCACGACATCCTTGTCACGGATCTTCTTCATCACCTCGCGCCGGTTGTGCAGCGAGCCCTTCTTGGCGTGGGTGATCAGCTTCTCCGCGTACGGCCGCAACGCCCTAGCCTTGGGCTCGGTCGTCTTGATCCGGCCGTGCTCGAACAGCGACGTGGCCAGGTTGGCCAGGATCGCCTTCTGGTGGCTGGACGAACCGCCGAGGCGGGGACCCTTGGTGGGCTTGGGCATTGCGACTTCTCCTTATCGGGGCCGGCCCCCGTATCAGGTAGGGCCGGGACGGTGCTCTTTCGAGCTATTGGGGTTAGAGCTGCTCGGTTTCGGCGTAGTCCTGGTCGGTGTCCAGGTCGTAGCTGGCATCGCTGTTCCACGTGCCGGTGGCGACGTCGTAACCGGCAACCTCGGACGGGTCGAACGTGGCCGGGCTGTCCTTCAGCGAGAGACCGAGCTGGTGCAGCTTGATCTTCACCTCGTCGATGGACTTCTGGCCGAAGTTGCGAATGTCCAGCAGATCGGACTCCGTGCGCGAGACGAGCTCGCCGACCGTGTGGACACCCTCGCGCTTGAGGCAGTTGTACGAGCGCACCGTCAGTTCCAGGTCGTCGATCGGCAGCGCGAACGACGCGATGTGATCGGCTTCCGCGGGTGACGGGCCGATCTCGATGCCCTCGGACTCGACGTTGAGTTCACGTGCAAGACCGAACAATTCGACCAGCGTCTTGCCTGCAGACGCCAGCGCGTCACGCGGGCTGATCGAGTTCTTGGTCTCGACGTCGAGGATCAACTTGTCGAAGTCGGTGCGCTGCTCGACGCGGGTGGCCTCGACCTTGTAGGTCACCTTCAACACCGGAGAGTAGATGGAATCGACTGGGATACGGCCGATTTCAGCACCCGATGCCTTGTTCTGCACGGCGGGCACGTAGCCACGGCCACGCTCGACGACGAGCTCGACCTCGAGCTTGCCCTTGTCGTTCAGGGTCGCGATGTGCATGTCGGGGTTGTGCACCGTCACGCCGGAGGGCGGCACGATGTCACCGGCGGTGACGGCACCGGGACCCTGCTTGCGCAGGTACATGGTGACTGGCTCGTCCTCTTCGGACGATACGACCAGCCCCTTGAGGTTCAGGATGATGTCGGTGACGTCTTCCTTGACCCCGGGGACGGTGGTGAACTCGTGCAGCACGCCGTCGATGCGGATGCTGGTGACCGCCGCGCCAGGAATGGACGACAGCAGCGTGCGGCGAAGCGAATTGCCAAGGGTGTAACCGAATCCCGGCTCCAGGGGCTCGATGACGAACCGCGAGCGGTCCTCGGCGATGGTCTCTTCGGCCAGTGTCGGTCGCTGAGAGATCAGCATGATTTTCCTTCTCCTTCTCGGCACCCACCATTTGATGCCGGTTTGGTGTCCTGCCCCCATCATCGGGATGGGGGCAGGGGTACTACTTACTTCGAGTAGAACTCGACGATGAGCTGCTCGGTGAGCGGCACGGAAATCTGTGCGCGCTCGGGCAGCTGGTGAACCAGGATGCGCTGACGCTCCCCAACGACCTGCAGCCAGCCCGGGATGGGACGCTCGCCCGCGATCTGCCGCGACAGCTCGAAAGGCAGTGTGTTCAACGACTTCTCGCGAATGTCGATGATGTCGTACTGCGACACCCGGTAGCTCGGGATGTCCACCTTCACGCCATTGACGGTGAAGTGGCCGTGGCTGACCAGCTGGCGCGCCATCCGACGGGTGCGAGCAAGGCCCGCACGGTAGATGACGTTGTCGAGCCGGCTCTCCAGGATCTGGAGCAGGTTCTCGCCGGTCTTGCCAGCCTGACGGTTGGCCTCCTCGTAGTAACGACGGAACTGCTTCTCCATCACGCCGTAGGTGAAGCGGGCCTTCTGCTTCTCCTGCAGCTGAGTGCGGTACTCGCTCTCCTTGATCCGCGCGCGGCCGTGCTGGCCGGGCGGGTAGGGGCGCTTCTCGAAGGACTGATCTCCACCGACGAGGTCGACGCCGAGGCGGCGCGACTTGCGGGTGGCAGGTCCGGTGTAACGAGCCATTGTTCTGTTCTCCTCTAGACCCGGCGCCGCTTGGGCGGACGGCAGCCGTTGTGCGGCTGCGGCGTGACGTCGGAAATGGCGCCAACCTCTAGGCCGGCAGCCTGCAGCGAGCGGATCGCCGTCTCGCGACCCGAACCCGGGCCCTTCACGAAGACGTCGACCTTCTTGACGCCGTGCTCCTGCGCCTTGCGGGCAGCGTTCTCGGCGGCCAGCTGTGCGGCGAACGGAGTCGACTTGCGCGAACCCTTGAAGCCGACGTGGCCCGAGGACGCCCATGCGATGACGTTGCCCTGGGGGTCGGTGATCGAGACGATCGTGTTGTTGAACGTGCTCTTGATGTGAGCGGCGCCGTGCGGGACGTTCTTCTTTTCCCTGCGACGGGTCTTCTGCCCCTTACGGGCGGACGCTCCCTGCCCTGCTTTTTTTGCCTGTGCCACTTCGGGTTACCTGGCCTTCTTCTTGCCGGCGATGGTGCGCTTCGGGCCCTTGCGGGTACGCGCGTTGGTCTTGGTGCGCTGGCCACGCACCGGCAGCCCGCGACGATGCCGCAGGCCCTGGTAGCAGCCGATCTCGATCTTGCGACGGATGTCGGCCTGCACCTCGCGGCGAAGGTCACCCTCCACCTTGAGGTTGCCCTCGATGTATTCACGCAGCTGGCTCACCTGGTCGTCGGTGAGGTCCTTCGTGCGCAGATCCCGGTCGATGCCGGTTCCAGCCAGGATTTCCTGGGAGCGGGTACGGCCGATGCCGTAGATATAGGTCAGCGCGATCTCCATGCGCTTGTCGCGCGGGAGATCGACGCCCATGAGACGTGCCATCAGGCAGTGTTCCTTTTCGTAGCGGAGGTCTTGTCCCAGTCCGTTCCCCTCACGGGGTCCAGCCTCCGTGCTGGACGTGTATGAGCAGCGATTCTGCTCAGTGGTACTGGGAGGTCATCATTCAGTTGTGGTTATTGCGTACGGCGTTGACTAGCCCTGACGCTGCTTGTGGCGCGGGTCAGAGCAGATCACCATGACCCGCCGATGCCGGCGGATCACCCTGCACTTGTCACAGATGGGCTTGACGCTCGGGTTGACCTTCACGGCAGTCGATCCTGTTCTTTTCTGAAGTTCGATTTACTTGTAGCGGTAAACGATGCGGCCCCGGGACAGGTCGTACGGAGAAAGCTCCACTACGACGCGGTCCTCGGGCAGGATGCGGATGTAGTGCTGCCGCATCTTGCCGCTGATGTGGGCGAGAACCTTGTGGCCGTTCTCCAGCTCAATGCGGAACATTGCATTGGGCAGGGGCTCGACTACGCGACCCTCAACCTCGATGGCACCGTCTTTCTTGGCCATACTGTCCTGGCGATCCTTGCTTTAGTTTCGTGTCTGCTGTGTGCCGGTTGCAGCGCAGCATCAGCTCCGACTACCTAACGTGAGCCGGACACGCAAAATTCCAGCAGTTCGTTCCCGAAGGAACAGGACAGGGCACGCAAAGAGCCGGCGCGGAAGCCGCACCGTTGCTCTACGATACCCGCTCTGCGGCCAGGCTCCAAAATAACGTTTCACGAGCGTCGAGCAGGATGGGAAGATCGTTGACGATGCGCGTGAACGCCCGCCTGACTTCGACGATCGACGCCTGGAGGACAGTGTGACAGCTGCCTACCTCGCAGCGTTCATCATCGGCGCCATCGCGGTGCTGTCGGCGTTGCTCTTGGCCGACTTCGGCCATGGGGTCGGGCACGGCATCGATCACTCCGGTATGCCGTTTCTGAGCCTCACCGGACTGTCGGCCGCACTCCTCGGCGCTGGTGCTGGCGGGTTGATCGGCGGTTGGGCCGGGCTCAGCGCCCTCGGCGCGGGCCTGGTCGGGCTGGGCAGCGCGGTCGTGATGGTGCTGGCCTTGCAGGGCGTGCTCGTGCCCTACCTTCGCAGGCAGCAGTCGAACTCTCAACGGAGCCGATCGTCCTACGTCGGCCTTCTCGGCACCATCACGCTCGACGTTCCCGTCGACAGCTGGGGCGAGGTCGCATTCGTCGACGCCGACGGAAACCGTGTCCGCTCGCGTGCGATCAGCTCGGAATCCTCTCTACTGCCCAAGTCCACCCGCGTGTACATCGCGGACGTCGACGCCGACTACGTGCACGTCGTCGCAGTCCCAGACCTTTAGAAAGGCACCACCAGATGTCCCTGCTCCTGATCGTCGTGATCGCCGTCGTCGCGGGCCTCTTGCTGTTCGTCGGCCTACCGCTCGTCTACGTCAAGAACTACATCAAGGTGCCGCCCAACCAGGTGGCGGTGTTTACGGGCAGGGGCGCACCGAAGGTGGTGCGTGGCGGCGCGAGATTCCGCATGCCAGGCATCGAGCGCGTCGACGTCATGAGCCTCGAGCCGTTCAACGTGAGCATCAACCTGCAGAATGCCCTGTCCAACAATGGCGTTCCGGTGAACGTCGAGGCCGTCGGGCTGGTCCGCATCGGGTCGGCCGACGAGGCCGTCCAGACCGCCGTGCAGCGGTTCCTCACCTCGGACCTTCACGAGTTGCAGCGGCAGATCAACGAGATCCTGGCCGGCAGCCTGCGCGGCATCACCGCCACCATGACGGTCGAGGACCTCAACTCCAACCGCGACACCCTCGCCCGCAGCGTCGTCGAGGAGGCCGGCGGCGACCTCGAGCGCATCGGCATGGAGGTGGACGTACTCAAGATCGCGGGCATCTCCGACGCCAACGACTACCTCAAGTCGCTCGGCCAGCGGCGCATCGCCGAAGTCAAGCGCGATGCCACCGTCGGCACCGCCGAGGCCGAGCGGGACGCACAGATCCAATCGGCCAAGGCCCGCCAGGAAGGCGCCGTCGCCCAGGCCGAGGCAGATACCGCGATCGCCACGGCCACCCAGAAGCGCGACGTCGAGCTCGCCAGGCTGCGTGCCCTGACGGAAGCCGAGAACGCGCAGGCCGACCAGGCAGGCCCGCTGGCGAACGCACGCGCTCAGAAGGACGTCGGAATCGCGACCGAACAAGCCGAGGCCGCGCGCGTGCAGGCGCGCATCGAGGTGGAGCAGCGTCGCGCCGAACAGGCTCAGGCCGCACTGCAGGCCGACGTCATCGCACCGGCCGAGGCGCAACGCCAGGCCGACGTCGCCAGGGCCGAGGGTCAGCGCCAGTCGGCGATCCTGGCGGCTGAGGCGCAAGCGGAATCGGCGCGTCGAGCGGGCCAGGCCCAGGCGGATGCGCGTAAGGCCGCCGCCGACGCGCTCCGCGTGGAGCAACAGGCCGAGGCGGACAGCCTGCAGGCGAAACTGGTCGCCGAAGCCGCCGGCAAGAAGGAGCTGGCGGACGCATCGCGAGTGGAGCAGCTCGCCGAAGCCGCGGGCATCGAGGCCAAGTTGCTCGCCGAGGCCGCGGGCAAGAAGGAGATCGCAGCGGCCCTCAACAGCTACAACGCCGACGCCGCCCGACTGTTGATGCTGCCCGACGTGCTGAACTCGGTCGTCAAGGCCACCGAGGCCGCCGCCGTGCCGCTCGGCTCGATCGAGCGGTTGTCGATCATTGGGGGTTCGGGCGACGCACAGGACGCGGTGAGCGGCATCCTCGGCGTCAGCCCCCTTGCCGTGGCCAAGATCGTCGAAGCGCTCAAGTCCTCGGGGATCGACGTCGCCGCCCTGCTGAACCGCACCCCGGACGTCGCAGGCACCAACGGCGAGCAGCCAGCTGCGGGACGTCTCGAATAGCGGGCGTTTTTCGCCGAGAGCGATGCGCAGCCCCGAGCGCCGGGCTGACCCACATATCCGCTGGACATCAAGCGCATAATTGGTCCTGATGACTGGACCAGATACTCAGGCCCGAAAACCCGCAATCCTGACCGTCGACGACGATCCAGCGGTCTCCCGCGCGGTGGCGCGCGACCTACGTCGCCACTACGGCGAGCGCTACCGCATCGTGCGTGCCGAATCGGGCGCCGACGCGATAGACACCCTCAAGGAGCTGAAGCTGCGCGGCGAGACCGTTGCGGTGTTCGTGGCCGACTACCGGATGCCCCAGATGAGCGGAATCGAGTTCCTGGAGCGGGCCATGGACTTCTTCCCGTTGGCGCGCCGGGTGCTGCTCACCGCCTACGCCGACACCCATGCCGCGATCGATGCCATCAACGTCGTGGACCTCGATCACTACCTGCTCAAGCCGTGGGATCCTCCGGAGGAGAAGCTCTACCCGGTGATCGACGGCCTGTTGGAGGAGTGGCGCGCGATCGGCGACCGCGGCATGCCCTACACCAAGGTCATTGGCCACCGTTACAACGAGCGGTCGTGGCAGGTGCGCCAGTTCCTCGCCCGAAACGAATACTCGTTCCGCGCCGTCAACGCCGAAGAGCCGAAGGGCCAGCAGTTGCTGGAAGCCGCGGGCCTCGACGACACCAGGCTCCCGGTCGTCATCACCGAGAAGGGCGAAACCCTCGTCGAGCCGACCGACGTCGAACTCGCCACGCTCCTGGGGCTGTCGACCAGCCCGCAGTTGGAGATGTACGACCTGGCCGTGATCGGCGGCGGTCCCGCCGGTCTGGCCGCTGCGGTGTACGGGGCATCCGAAGGCCTCAAGACGGTGCTGATCGAAAAGTCGTCCACGGGCGGGCAGGCCGGCCGCAGCTCCAAGATCGAGAACTACCTCGGCTTTCCGCGGGGCGTCTCGGGCGCCGAACTCACCACGTCGGCGCGTCTGCAGGCCGAGAAGTTCGGTGCGGAGGTCATCACGACCCAGGAGGCGGGCAGGCTCGAGGTCAACGGCGTTGGCGCAGCGCACTCGATCCGGCTCAACGAGGACAAGACCATCGGCGCCCGTGCCGTCATCCTGGCCACCGGCGTCGACTATCGCCAGTTGCAGATCACCGGGTGTTGGGACGATCCCGCGGATCCGACCGGCTGCAACTACATCGGCCGCGGCGTCTACTACGGCGCTTCCGTTTCGGACAACAGCGAGTGCGCGGGCGAGGACGTCTACATCGTCGGAGGCGCCAACTCGGCCGGTCAGGCGGCGATGTACATGTCGGAGACCGCCAAGTCCGTGACGATGCTGATCCGCGGCCCATCGCTGGAAGCGGGCATGTCGCAGTACCTCGTCGACCGGATCAACAAGAAGGACAACATCACGGTCCGGACCTGCACCGAAGTCGTCGACACCGTCGCCAGCCCGGATCCTTCAGGCGACCATCTCTCCGGTCTCGTTCTCCTCGACAGGCGCACCGGTGAGCGGGAGACCGTCACCAGCGACAGGATGTGCTGCTTCATCGGAGCGACGCCGCGCACGGATTGGCTGGAGGAGGCGGGAATAGCCCGTGACGATCACGGCTTTGTCTTGTCAGGTCCGGACGTCATGAAGGTCAGCGGTTGGATGCTGGACCGGCCGCCGCATCACTTGGAAACAAGCGTGCCGGGCGTGTTCGTTGCAGGAGACGTGCGCTCGGAATCGGCCAAGCGTGTGGCCGCAGCCGTCGGCGAAGGGTCGATGGCCGTGATGTTGGTGCACCGGTATCTGGCGGAAGCCTGATACCGGCACCGCCGGCGAAGCCTGATTCCGGCACCGCCTGCGAAGCCTAGAGAGGACGCCATGGGTTCCCACGACAACGGTGAGGAATGCGTTAGCGAAGAGCTGCGCACCCTGTTCCTGTTCGAGCACCTATCGGACGAACAGCTCGAAATGTTGTGCGCCAACGGTCACATCGAGACCTTTCCCGCCGGACCGCTGGTCCACGAGGGCGACCAGGCCACGTGCTTCTACGTGATGATCGACGGTGAGCTGGTCATGTCGAAGCGCTCGGGCGGCGTCGACATTCAGACCAATCAGACCTCACAGAGGGGTGTGTACTTCGGCGCCTGGGGGGCATACATCCCCGGCGAGGAGCACGTCTACGCGGCGTCGGTACGGCTGACGAAGCCGTCGCGGTGCTTCGTCCTCGACGCCGAGGAATTCGCCAAGTTCATGCAGACGCAGTTCCCGATGGCCGTCCACCTGCTGGAGGGCCACATGGTCGGTGGACGGCGGCAGAACCAGATCCTCGGTCAGCGCGAGAAGCTGCTCGCCCTCGGCACCATCACCGCGGGCTTGACCCACCAATTGAACAATCCCGCCGCCGCGACGGCGCGGGCGGTCGCCGATCTGCGCGAGGGCATCGGCCACATGCGGCACAAGCTCGCGATGCTCGCGGAGGGCAAGTTCGATCCTGAGGGCCTGCGCGTCCTGGTCACCATTCAGAACGAGGTGGCCGAGCACGTGGCCAAGACCCGTGACGTGGAGCTGTCGGCTCTAGAGGCGTCGGATCGCGAGGACGAGATCGGCGACTGGTTGGAGGCCCACGACATCATCGGCGCATGGGACTACGCGCCGACGTTCGTCGACGCAAACCTCGACACCGACTGGCTCGAACGAGTAGCGGCGAAGCTAGATGACGTCGACGCGAAGGCGTCGATGCAAAGCGCCTTTGGGTGGTTGAAGTACACCATCGACAACGAACTTCGGATGGACGAGATCGCCGAGGCGAGCAAGCGCATCTCGGCGCTGCTGGCGGGCGCCAAGCAGTATTCGCAGATGGACCGCGGCGCATACGGGAGCGCCAACGTGCACGAGTTGCTGCGCAGCACGATCATGATGTTCGGCGAGAAGGTCGGTTACGAGGGCAAGGGCAGGCCCGTCACGATCATCAAGGAGATGGACAAGTCACTGCCTGAATTGCAGTGCTACCCAGGCGATCTCAATCAGGTCTGGACCAATATCATCGACAACGCGATCCAGGCGATGGGTGGCCACGGCACGCTGACGATTCGTACGGCGCGCGAGAACGAGCAGATGATTCGCGTGGAGATCTGCGACGACGGCCCCGGCATCCCCGAGGACATCATCGATCGGATCTTCAATCCCTTCTTCACCACCAAACCGGTCGGCGAGGGAACGGGGCTCGGGCTGGATCTGGCCTGGCGCATCGTCGTGGAGAAGCACGGTGGCACCATGTCGGTGCAGTCCAAGCCCGGCGACACCCGGTTCATCGTGTGCCTGCCGCTCGTGGCACCGGCACCGCTGACGCCGACGCCCGGCGAGCTCTCGGCCGCTGGTACCGAATGACTTCAGATCACCGCGAGCCGGAATAGTCGCGGCGAGAGCGAAGGTTGACCCCTGCATGGCGAAACCTAATCTCGGCAAGTTCGGCGTGTTCGGTCACTACCAGGCGGTGTGGCAACAACTCTCTCCCGCGCAGCTCCAAGAAATCGAGGCCCTCGGCTACGGCGCGATCTGGGCGGGCGGCTCGCCGCCCGCCGAACTCGACTGGATCGAGCCGATTCTGGGCGCCACGGACAAGCTCCAGCTCGCCACGGGCATCGTCAATATCTGGAGCGCGGCACCGGGGCCCGTCAGCGAGTCGTTTCACCGCATCGAGAAGGCGTACCCCGGTCGCTTCCTCCTCGGCATCGGCGCGGGCCACCCCGAGGCAACGGCCGAGTACAAGAAGCCGTACGACGCCCTCAACGAGTACCTTGACCAACTCGACGAGCACGGAGTGCCGAAGGATCGCATCGTCGTCGCCGCACTTGGCCCTCAGGTGCTCAAGCTGTCGGCGCGCCGTACTGCAGGCGCCCACCCGTACCTGACGACACCCGAGCACACGGCCCAGGCGCGCGAACTGGTGGGAGCGGACGCGTTCATCGCACCCGAGCACAAGGCCGTTCTCACGACTGACGCCGAGAAGGCACGCGCCATCGGCCGCAAGACCCTCGACATCTACCTCAACCTGACCAACTACACCAGCAACTGGAAGCGGCTTGGCTTCAGCGACTCCGACATCGCCAAGCCTGGCAGCGACGCGCTGGTAGACGCCGTGGTCGCCTACGGCACGCCCGATGCGATCGCGGCCCGTCTGAAGCAACACCTCGCCGCGGGCGCCGACCATGTTCCGGTGCAGGTGTTGACGGGTACTGACAAGCTGGTACCCGCTCTGGCCGAGTTGGCCGGACCGCTCGGCCTGAACTGACCTCCGTCGAAGGGATCGCCCATGACAGCCACGCGAGAAGCGAAGCGGGATCGCCCATGACAGCCATGCGAGAAGCGAAGCGGGATCGCCCATGACACAGCCGGTCGCCCTCAAGCCCGACTTCGGCCGATTCGGGGTATGGACGTTCGGAGTGCCGAAGCCCGATCAAGCCGTCGAGATCGAACGATTGGGCTACGGCGCGCTGTGGATCGGCGGTTCTCCCGCAGGCGATCTCAACTACGTCGAGCCGATCTTGGAACAAACCGAGACGTTGCAAGTCGCGACCGGAATCGTAAACGTCTGGAAGGACCCCGCCGACGAAGTCGCCGAGGCGTACCACCGCGTCGAAAAGGCGTATCCCGGTCGATTCGTGTTGGGTATCGGGGTGGGCCATCCCGAGCACACCGAGGAATATCGCAAGCCCTACGACGTGCTGGTCGAATACCTCGACGCGCTGGACGCCGCAAAGGTTCCGACGAGCAGGCGCGTGATCGCCGCGCTTGGGCCCAAGGTGCTCAAGCTGTCGGCCGATCGCAGCGCGGGCGCCCACCCGTATCTCACGACGCCCGAGCACACCGCGATTGCCAGGGACGTCATCGGCAATACGGTGTTCCTTGCGCCCGAGCACAAGGTCGTGGTGTCCACGGACGAGCGCTTGCGCGTGGACCCTGACTCAGCCACGGAGCAGGCGCGCGCAGCGGGTCGCAAGGCGGTCGACTTCTATCTGAACCTCAGCAATTACCTGAACAACTGGAAGCGGCTGGGTTTCACCGATGACGACATCGCCAAGCCAGGCAGCGACAAGCTGATCGACGCGGTCGTCGCGTACGGCACGCCCGAGGCGATCGCGGCACGGCTCGACGAACACCTCCAGTGCGGTGCCGACCACGTGACGATTCAAGTGCTCGGCGGTTGGGATGAACTGATTCCGGCGCTGACCACGTTGGCCGAACCGCTTGGCTTGACGCCGAAGGAATAGCGGCGTCGACAACCGCTATGGTCTGACAATGCGGTTGCTGGTCACCGGTGGCGCGGGCTTCATCGGCGCGAACTTCGTGCACTCGGCGGTGCGGGAGCGCCCGGACACCGACGTCACCGTGCTCGACGCGCTGACGTATGCGGGCAGCGTGGAGTCTTTGGCACCGGTGGCCGACCGCATCCGACTGGTCCAGGGCGACGTCACCGATGCCGACGTGGTCGGCAAGCTCGTCGCGGAATCCGACGCCGTCGTGCACTTCGCCGCCGAGACACACGTCGACAACGCGCTCGCCGATCCCGAACCGTTCGTACGGACCAACGTGATCGGCACGTTCGCGGTGCTCGAAGCCGTCCGCCATAGCGGCGTCCGACTCCATCACGTCTCCACCGACGAAGTGTATGGCGATCTGGCACTTGGCGATTCGAACCGCTTCACCGAGCACACTCCGTACGACCCTTCGAGCCCCTACTCGTCGACCAAGGCGGCGGCGGACCTACTGGTGCGGTCCTGGGTGCGGTCGTATGGCGTGCGGGCGACACTGTCGAACTGCTCCAACAACTACGGCCCGTACCAACACGTGGAGAAGTTCATCCCGCGCCAGATCACCAACGTTCTGACGGGCCGTCGACCGAAGCTCTACGGCAAGGGCGCAAACGTGCGGGACTGGATACACGTCGATGATCACAACAGCGCGGTGTGGTGCATCCTCGAAAATGGCGGGATAGGCCGCACATACCTGATCGGCGCCGACGGCGAGCGTGACAACCTGTCGGTCATGCGTTCGGTGCTGAGGTTGATGGACCGCGACCCCGACGACTTCGATCACGTGACCGACCGTGCGGGCCACGACCTGCGATATGCGATAGACCCCTCCGTCCTGCACGACGAATTGGGTTGGGCGCCAATACACGACGACTTCGACGCGGGCCTTGCCGCCACGATTGCGTGGTACCGGGACAACGAATCGTGGTGGCGACCGCTGAAGGACCGCGTCGAGGCGACCTACGAGGAGCGCGGACAGTGAGCATGCGCGAACTGTCCGTGCCAGGTGCATGGGAGGTCACGCCGACCGTGCACGCCGACGAGCGCGGAATGTTCTTCGAGTGGTTCACCGACGACGAGTTCACTGCAACGACGGGGCATCGACTCGACCTCCGGCAAGCCAACTGTTCCGTGTCATCGGCAGGGGTACTGCGCGGCCTGCACTTCGCGCAGCTGCCGCCGAGTCAGGCCAAGTACGTGACGTGCACCCGCGGTGCCGTATTCGACGTCGTCGTCGACATTCGAGTTGGGTCAACGACGTTCGGCCGCTGGGATTCGGTGCTCCTCGACGACCAAGATCACCGGTCGATCTACGTCTCCGAGGGCCTGGCTCACGGTTTCATTGCGCTGCAAGATGATTCGACTGTTTCCTATCTGTGCTCGGCGGGCTACGACCCGCAGCGCGAGCACACCATCAACGCGCTCGATCCAGCGATCGGCATCGAGTGGCCGCGCGCCGACCTCATACTGTCCGAGCGCGACGCACAGGCACCAAGCCTCGACGACGTGCTTGGTGCTGGATTGCTGCCGACATGGGCTGAGGCGCAGGCCTTCGTCGAGGCACTGCGTGCCAGCCCCTCGGGCCGAGCTCGAGATCGACGCTAGGTCCGCCCACCAGCGAACGCCTCGCCGAGCGTCGCCCGGCAATCACCGGCGCGGGGCGAGCGATTTGACGGAATCGCAAATCCCCGACGCATCTTGTCATCTAAGGTTCCTCCATCACCCGCCACGAGATTGGACACGTCGATGACGAACGAGAACGTGGCGGTTCCCGCAAAACCCGACCAGCGGCACACACCGTGATTCCGAACGTCAAGGCGGCCATGCGACTGGCCGGGATGCGCCCGATGCCGCGATGGCCCGCACGCCCGATCGTGGAGCTGGGCGGAAAGCGAATTCTGCTGACAGGCGCGTCATCGGGTATCGGAGCCGTCGCTGCCGAGAAGCTCGCCGCCGAGGGAGCGGTGATCATCGCCGTCGCCCGACGGGAGGGTCTGTTGAACGAGGTCGTGGCGCGAATCGAGGCTAGCGGCGGCACGGCTTCTGCGGTCGTGGCAGATCTGTCCGATCTGGACCAGGTCGACGGCGTCGTCAAAACGGTTGGGCCCGTGGATATTCTGATCAACAACGCCGCCCGGTCGATTCGCAGACCGCTGCTAGAGTCGTTGGATCGCTGGCACGACGTCGAACGCGTCATGTCTCTCAACTACTTTGCGCCCCTACGGCTCATCCGCGGTCTGGCCCCCGGAATGATCGAGCGCGGCGATGGACACGTGATCAACATCGCCACCTGGCGCGTGTTGCCCGAATCCTCGCCAATGTTCGCCGCTTACAACGCTTCCAAGGCCGCACTGAGTGCCGTCAGCCGCGTCATCGACACCGAATGGGGTCAGCAAGGCGTGCATTCGACGACCATTTACTACCCTCTGGTCGCGACGCCGATGATCGCTCCCACCCGCGCATATCAGGGCGTGGCCGCGCTCAGCGCAGACGAGGCGGCAGGCTGGATGGTCACTGCTGCCACGACGAGGCCCATCCGGATTGCGCCGCGAAAGGCGCTTGCGCTGCGAGCGCTCGACGTCGTCGCGCCCCGCATGCTCAACAACATCCTGGAGCGCGAAACCAACCGGATGAACGCCAGGACCCGCGCTACCGATCCCCTGATCCTGCGGGAGCATGTCTCGGTGACGCGTCCCTGACCATCCGCACACCCGGCAGTGCCCGAAAGCGGCTGTACTGCACGATCGACCCCACCATGACCGAGGAGCGCGCACCCCTTGAAGATCAAAGCACTCGCGAGCGCCATGCTGGTCGCCTCGGTCATCCTCATGGGTTGCCAACACGACGAGCAGGCCCCTGGCGGAGCGAACGGCTACCCGTCCGGACCCGTGACGATGACGGCAGGAGCCAACTCAGGCAGCGGTTTCGACCTCACGATCCGCGCGGTCGTCGACGCACTTCAAAAGGAGCACCTCGTCGACGTACCCCTCCCCGTGGAGAATCGACCGGGGGCGAGCGGAGCGGACTTCCTCGCCACGATGGTGGAGCAGTACAGGGGCAAGGACGACCAGATCTCGGTCACGTCGCTGTCGATGATGATCAACGAGCTTCGCGGTAAGTCCAAGTATGGGTACGACGACGTCACGATGATCGCCCGCCTCATGACCGAGTACTTCGTCGTCGCCGTGCGCGCGGACGCGCCGTACAAGAACCTCAACGACGTTCTGGCAGCGATCAAGAGCGATCCCGCCCGGGTAGCGGTTGGCGCCGCCCACGACGACGAAGCCCCCTTCGACCTCTTGGTGTCTGCAGCAGGCGGTCAACCGTCATCAGTCCACTACGTCACCCACGAGGGCGGTGGCGACCAGATCAAGGCGCTGCACGACGGCGGGATCGCCGTGGCGATCGGTGGCGTCAGCGAGTTCATCGCGACGGTGAAGTCGGGAGACCTTCGAGCGCTCGGTGTTCTTGCCGAGAATCGGTTGCCAGGCCTCGACATTCCCACGGCGCGCGAACAGGGGCTCGACGTGACCCTCGCGAACTGGCGGGGACTCTATGGACCGCCGGACATGCCGCAAGGTGCAGTTGCCTACTGGCAGAACGTACTTCGCAAGATGGTGGACTCGCCCACCTGGAAGCAGACCGCGGAGAGGAGCCAGTTCACCACCACGTTCATGATCGGTGACGAGTTTCAGACCTTCCTGGCCAAGACTCAGGCGGACCTTGCGACTGCGCTGAAGGAAGCGGGTCGGTGAGTCTCCCAGGCAAAAACTCGGCACATGGGTGACGCGGGGACGACCGCCTCCGGTGTGGGCCACAGACCCGAAAACCTCGCACTTGGCGCCGTCCTCACGACGACTGCCTTCTTCTGCGTTGCGCTGGTGGGCACGCTGGCAAAGGTGTGCGGTCAGTTCACGTCGACCGGCGTGCTGCTGGTGTTTCAGAACTTGATCTGCTTCGTCTTCGTCACCCCAGTCGCGCTGCGCGGCGGTTGGCCATCGTTGCGAACCAGCAAGGTTGGGCTGCACGTGCTGCGGGCAGTCATGGGGACCGCGTGCTGGTACGCCCTGTTCTTCGCCATCACGCGGATACCGTTGGCCAACGCCACGCTGCTGACCTACAGCGCGCCGTTGTGGATGCCAGTCGTCGCATGGATCGTGACCCGCCAGTCAGTAGCCAGGTCGACCTGGCTTGGCGCAGGTATCGGATTCGTCGGCGTCGTGCTCGTATTGCAGCCTCAGGGTCGCAGCTTCGGCATCGGCGAATTGGCCGCTCTCGCAGGCGCTCTCTTCCTTGCGGTGGCGATGATGTCGGTCCGCTGGCTCGGAGCGACCGAACCGATCACCAGAGTCCTCTTCTACTACTTCTTGCTCTCCACCCTGATGTCCATTCCCATCGCGGTGTTCGACTGGCAGACGTTTCCCGCACGGGGGTGGATGTGGTTGATTGGCCTCGGGTTTGCCCAGTTGCTCTCGCAGGTTCTGATCGTGGTGGCCTACCGCTACGCGTCGGCGGAGAAGGTCGGACCGTTCATCTACTCCGTCATCGTGTTCACGGCGCTCATCGACTGGGTCGTCTGGGATCACGCCCCGACGCCGTACACCTACCTCGGCATGGCACTCGTCATCGGCGGGGGCATCGTCGCCGTTTGGCAAAAGGCCGCACCGCGTTCGAGTTAATCCAGAGGCCTCAGCCCCGCTGCGGTCAGCGCGTAGGCGCCCTTCGAGGAAGCCCCTGCCAGGCTTGTCACACTTCGACCGACCAATTCCGGCGTCACGACGTCACCCATCGATGCGACGTGGGTGTCGACGTCAACGCCCGCTGCGTCAGCGTAGGCAGCCACCGCGGCAGCGCCGAGATCGGTCAGCGGCGTCAACTGCGGCAGAAGAGATATGAACGAGATCCCGAGGCCTGCACGCTGTGACTCCTCAGCCGCGTAAGACGTCACGAACCGGATCGTCGACTTTGCACCGGCGTAGCCGCCCGACAGCGGAGAGCCGCGCAACGCAGCGCCGCTGGACAACGCGATGACCGAAGCACCCGGTGCCAACGGATGGCGTAACGCCGCCCCCACCCACTCGAAGACATGCCGCACGTCAGCGTGCCAGCTCCGTGAGAATGACTCCCACGTGTGCTGCTGCAACGGGCGCATCGACGGCATGGCGCCTGCGCAGAGCACCATCACCGTCGGCGCATGCTCTTCGATCAGCCGCTCGGCGAGCCAAGGCTCGGTGGCGTCACACCTCACCGCAATGAAGTTCTCCCCCAACGAGTCACGCACTTCGTCTAGGTCGGCTGGGTTGCGGGCGACGCCGACCACACGCATGCCGGTGCCGCACAGTTCCGCGCTCACCGCGCGACCGAAGCCACGGCTCGCTCCCGTCACGATGGCGGTCGCGGTCATCGGGACACCGCTTCGCGCGCTACGTCCGCGGGCTTGGCTTCGGCACGTGGGCGCAGAACGTAGATCGCCGCCGCGAGCAACAGGATCCATGGAATGTCGGTAAGGAACTTGCCGTGGTAGTCGTGTTCGAAGGCGCCCGGGACCATCACCAATCCGTGCACCAGATTGGCCCACATCGTGAAGTTCAGGAAGGACACGTAGTCGGCTGGCCGGTTCGCGGCCAGCAGGAGGAACACCGCCCACGTCAGGTAGATGGCGGCAAGCATCATCGCCACGTGACCGGGCAAGTCGTCCCAGACGGCCCAGTGCATTCCCGCCCCCGGTCGAAATGCGTTGGCGTGCATGGCATATCCGATGAAGATGAAGCCAAAGATCGCAATGGAGGCGACGCCCCACACCCGTAGCACGATCTTCAGCAGCCGCATTCTCGTCGTGTCGGTCACAGTGGTACTCCCTTTCAGCAGCGGTGTGCATGCACGACGCAGGCACGAGAAGTCCGCACTGGGTTTGATACGTGAGCGAGGCCGGATTCATCGGTGGCGATGAATCTCGACGGCCACGCGTGTCTGTACTGGTGAGGGATCAACTCGTCCCTCCACACACAGGAGAAGTGACACGTGCCCGAACAGGTCGACTTCATCGAACAGGCCGCGCCGTATCGATCCGAACTACTGGCGCATTGCTACCGACTCCTCGGCTCGGTACACGATGCGGAGGACCTGGTGCAGGAAACGTATCTGCGCGGCTGGCGTAGCTACACGAGCTTCGAAGAGCCCGCCGCGCTGCGCACCTGGTTGTACCGCATCGCTACGAGGGCGTGCCTGCGGGCGTTGGAGAATCGCGCCCGTCGGGTGATGCCCGCCGGACTTGGCGAGGGATCGTCAGATCCGGATGCCGTCCTCGACGACGGCGCGAGCGGATACCGGTGGATGGAGCCGCTGCCCGATTCGCTTACCCCCGACGAAGTCGTCGCGACGAGGGACACCGTTCGCCTTGCGGTCGCCACCGCCCTGCAAGAGCTGCCGGCGCGCCAGCGAGCCGTGCTGATCCTGCGCGACGTCGCGCAGTTCTCCGCAGCCGAGGTGGCGGAGTTGCTGTCGACCACCCCTGCGGCTGTCAACAGCGCGATGCAACGCGCTCGTGCACGCCTAGATCAGGTGGCGCCCGACACCGAAACCGCCTCGTTACCAACCGATCTGCGGCGCCGCGAACTCATCGACCGCTATTGCGCGGCGTTCGAGAAGGCCGATGTCGAAGCCCTGGCCGAACTGCTGCGCGAGGAGGTTGCACTTGAAATGCCACCACTGACGACCTGGTTCATCGGGCGAGACGCAGTCGTTCGATTCTTGGCGTCGAAGGCCCTTGGTGCAGCGGGGACGACGACGATGGTCCCGATTGGGGCCAACGGCCAGGCCGCAGTCGCGGACTACAGGGTCGGCTCGGACGGTGCCGAACACGCCCACGCCCTGCACGTATTGACCCAAGACGGTGCAGGTGCGATCGCCAACATCACGGTGTTCCTCGACGCATCGCTGTTCGCCCTGTTCGGCCTGCCGCTGACGCGTTAACGCCTCCGAAGTGTCGCCTCGACCAGATCGAGGAACGCGTCGACCTCGTCCTCGTTGTAACCCCGCTTCCCGATCGGCGGCTTCGAGAAGGCGAAGCCGTGGACCTCGTCGGCGGTCAGTCCGCCTGGGGCGTGCGGGTTCCTGAGAGTTCGTTCGACGCGATCGAGGAAGGCGTCCACTTGGTCTTCGTGGTAACCGCGCTTTCCCAGTGGCGGCTTCGAGAAGGCGACGTTGACGACGTGGTCGGCCGTCAGCCCGCCGCCGGCGGGCGCTTCGGCGCGTCGCGGCGACTCGCTGGGCATGGGGTGGAAGAAGTCCGTCCAGTCCCTGCCGTCGAAATAGCGCAGCTGGCCGCTGCCTGCCGGGTCTTGGTACCAATCCGCTGGGGGCAGATTCGTCATGGCTCCTTGGTACTACCAAGAACTCCGCCGCGCACCGAAATCGCGCCGCGCATGACCCTTGCGGTCGACAATCTCAAGTTACTAGGATGTCCTAGTATCTCCGACACCGTCTCGCATTCGAGGGCTCTCATGACCACACAAATTCCGCACTACATCGACGGCAAGCGCACGGCAGGGGCGTCAACCCGGACCGCCGACGTGTTCAACCCGAGCACCGGTGAGGTGCAGGCGCAGGTCGTCCTTGCATCGACCGAGGACGTCGACGCGGCCGTCGCGGTCGCCGTCGAGGCGCAGAAGGAGTGGGCGGCGTGGAACCCGCAGCGTCGCGCCCGCGTGTTCATGAAGTTCGTCGACCTGGTCAACCAGAACAAGAAGGAACTCGGCGAGCTGCTGTCCATCGAGCACGGCAAGACCTTCGAGGACTCGCTTGGCGACATTCAGCGCGGCGTCGAGGTCATCGAGTTCGCGATCGGTGCCCCGCACCTACTCAAGGGCGAGTTCACCGAAAGCGCGGGCACGGGCATCGACGTCTACTCCCTGCGCCAGCCCCTCGGCGTGGTCGCGGGCATCACACCGTTCAACTTCCCCGCCATGATCCCGCTGTGGAAGGCGGGCCCGGCGTTGGCATGCGGCAACGCCTTCATCCTCAAACCGTCCGAGCGCGATCCCTCCGTTCCGCTGCGCCTTGCCGAGTTGTTCGAAGAGGCAGGCCTGCCCAAGGGCGTCTTCCAGGTCGTCCAGGGCGACAAGGAGGCGGTCGACGCCATCCTGCACCACCCGGACATCCAGGCCGTCGGGTTCGTCGGCAGCTCCGACATCGCGCAGTACATCTACTCGACTGCGGCCGCCAACGGCAAGCGCGCGCAGTGCTTCGGCGGCGCAAAGAACCACATGATCGTCATGCCGGATGCCGACCTCGACCAGGCCGTCGACGCCCTCATCGGTGCCGGCTACGGCAGCGCCGGTGAGCGCTGCATGGCGATCAGCGTCGCCGTGCCGGTTGGCGAAGAAACAGCAAACCGGTTGCGCGCCAGGCTTGCCGAACGTGTCGCCGAGCTACGCGTCGGTCACAGCCTCGACCCCAAGGCCACCTACGGCCCGCTCGTCACGGAGGCCGCACTGAACCGGGTGCGCAGCTACATCGACGCAGGCGTGGAGGCGGGCGCAGAAGTCGTCGTCGACGGTCGCGAACGCGCGAGCGACGACTTGCAGTTCGGCGACGCCAGCCTAGAAGGCGGCTACTTCATCGGCCCCACGCTGTTCGACCACGTGACCAAGGACATGTCGATCTACACCGACGAGATCTTCGGCCCCGTGCTGTGCATCGTGCGCGCCAAGGATTACGAGGAGGCTCTGGCACTGCCATCGGACCACGAGTACGGCAACGGCGTCGCGATCTTCACCCGCGACGGTGACACCGCCCGCGACTTCGTGGCGCGCGTACAGGTCGGCATGGTCGGTGTGAACGTGCCGATCCCAGTTCCGGTGTCCTACCACACCTTTGGCGGGTGGAAGCGATCCGGCTTTGGTGACCTCAACCAGCACGGGCCGTCGTCGTTCATCTTCTACACCAAGGTCAAGACGGTCACCCAGCGCTGGCCGTCGGGCATCAAGGATGGCGCCGAGTTCTCCATCCCGACCATGAAGTAGGCCAAGGACCTACGGCATGGATTACTACAGTGTGGACGACGACGAACGGGTGATTGCCGAAGCGGCAGCCACCTTCGCCGAAAAGCGTCTTGCCCCAAATGCATTGGAATGGGACATCGCCAAGCACTTCCCAGTCGACGTGCTTCGCGAGGCTGCCGACATGGGAATGGCCGCCATCTACTGCCAGGAGGACGTCGGCGGCAGCGGGCTGCGGCGGCTCGACGGGGTGCGGATCTTCGAGCACCTCGCCACCGCCGACCCGACCGTCGCGGCGTTCCTGTCGATCCACAACATGTGTACGTGGATGGTCGACACCTACGGAACTCACGAGCAGCGCAAGATCTGGGTGCCACGGATGGCCTCGATGGAGTTGATCGCAAGCTACTGCCTGACGGAGCCGGGCGCGGGATCGGACGCTAGCGCGCTGCGCACCAAGGCCGTTCGGGACGGCGACCACTACGTTCTGGACGGCGTGAAGCAATTCATCTCCGGCGCAGGGGTTTCCGACGTCTACGTGGTGATGGCCCGCACGGGCGGTGACGGCCCGCGCGGCATCTCCGCATTCGTCGTCGAGAAGGACACGCCTGGAGTGAGTTTCGGCGTGGACGAGTCGAAGATGGGCTGGCACGCACAACCGACCGCGCAGGTGGTCTTCGAAGGTGCTCGGGTGCCCGCGGACGCGATGCTCGGCGGCGTCGACGGCGATGGCACGGGTTTCGCCATCGCGATGAACGGGCTCAACGGCGGCCGCATCAACATCGCCGCATGCTCGCTCGGAGGTGCGCAGGCGGCGTACGACAAGACGGTGGCATACCTCGCCGACCGTCACGCCTTCGGCATCGCCCTGCTCGACGAGCCGACGATCCGGTTCACGCTCGCCGACATGGCGACGTCTCTGGAAGCATCGCGGAATCTGTTGTGGCGCGCGGCCTCTGCGCTCGACGAAGATCACCCGAACAAGGTCGAACTGTGCGCGATGGCGAAACGCTACGTCACCGACAACTGCTACACGGTCGCCGACCAGGCCTTGCAACTGCACGGCGGCTATGGCTACCTGCGCGAGTACGGGCTGGAGAAGATCGTCCGTGACCTGCGGGTCCACCGAATCCTAGAGGGAACCAACGAAATCATGCGGGTGGTCATTGGGCGGGCTGAAGCCACCCGTGCCCGCGCGTCATAATCAGGAGGACTGATGTCCACGATCGCGTTCTTGGGCCTTGGCAACATGGGCGGTCCGATGGCGGCCAACCTCGTCGCGGCCGGACACACGGTGCACGGCTTCGACCCGGTACCCGCGCTGAAACGGACGGCAGAAGACAAGGGCGTCAAGGTCTTCGACAACGGAGCCGAGGCAGTTGCCGAAGCCGAGGTCGTGATCACCTCGCTGCCCAATGGTGCCGTCGTCAAGGCCTGCTACGACGAGGTGCTGCCGGCCGCCAAGGCGGGTGCCCTGTTCATCGACACCTCGACCATCTCCGTCGACGACGCGCGTGAGATCCACCAGCGAGCCGTCGAGCGCGGTTTCGCTCAGGTCGACGCGCCGGTGTCTGGCGGGGTCAAGGGTGCGGTCGCTGGCACGCTGGCGTTCATGGTCGGCGGCGAGGATGAGGCCGTCGAGCGCGCCAGGACGGTGCTGGAACCGCTGGCGGGCAAGATCATCCACTGCGGCGGGTCAGGAAACGGCGAGAGCGCCAAGCTGTGCAACAACATGGTGCTCGCCGTGCAGCAGATCGCCATCGGGGAGGCGTTCGTGCTCGCCGAGAAGCTCGGCCTGTCCGCGCAGTCCTTGTTCGACGTCATCACCGGCGCGACCGGCAACTGCTGGTCGGTGCACACGAACTGCCCTGTGCCAGGGCCGGTTCCGACGTCGCCTGCCAACAACGACTTCAAGCCTGGCTTTGCGACCGCGCTGATGAACAAGGACCTTGGCCTGGCGATGGACGCGGTCAACTCGACGAGTTCGACTGCCCCCCTGGGCACACATGCCGCCGAGATCTATGCCAAGTACGCCGCCGATCACGCGGACAAGGACTTCAGCGCCGTCATCGAACTGCTCCGCAACTAGACCTCCTTCGCGATTTTGTGCACGAATCGCGGGGTTAGACCTGGGTCCGCGCGCCCAGCACGTCGTGAAAGAGGGCTTGCCGCAGGCTGAGTTCGCGCGGGTCGCTGAACAGGTGGTAGCCCATGTTGTTCATCACGTATCCGAATCCGACCCCGGTATCGGGGTCGGCGAAGCCGAACGAACCACCCGCTCCGGGCCACCCGTAAGCCCGGTCGGACGAGCCGAATACGAACGTGGACGTGGGCTTGCCGAAGCCAAGCGAGTACGACGTTGCGGTCTGTAACACCTTGTCGCGCAGGCCCTTCGTCGGTGGCACCGCGGGGCCTTCGAGCGCATCGCGAACGCCCTGACTCAAACCCAGTTCCGCGGCGCCGGTGGCTGCTGCGCCATACAGCTTGGCGATCGAGCGGGCGGTAGCAGTGCCGTTGGCTGCAGGTATTTCGACGACCCGTGCTTCGTCGCGGTTGAACGACTCCGCGTCCGTGATCTCGGTGGCTATCTCGAATGCGCGGGCAGGCAGGCTGGACTTGTTGAACATCGCAGCCGCGAACATCGGCGGCATGGTGTTGATGTGCCAGATCAAGTCTTTCAGTGCGAGTGCCTTCAGTCGGGCCACTCGATTGCGATCGACGGACGCAGGTAGCCCGATGTAGAAATCCAGGTCGAGCGGACCGGCGATCTCGTCGGCGAAGAATCGGCCAATGGTGCGTTTCTGCGGGTCCACTTGGCGGATGAGTTCGGATTCGTACCAACCGAGGGTCACGGCGTGGTAGCCGTGCCTGGTGCCTGGCGGCCAAGCGGGAGCCTGCGCCGCGATCTTCTCCGATAGCCCCCCTGGATCGGCGAGGTCGGCGAGCACCAGCCGCGGCTTGATCGCGACGAGACCCGCCTGATGCCCCAGCAACTGGCGCACGGTGATCGACCCCTTGCCTGCTTGCGCGAACTCCGGCCAGTAGTCGGCGACCTTGGCGTCGTAGTCCAGCAGGCCGCGTGATACGGCAAGCGCGACAGCAAGGGACGCAACGCCTTTCGTCGTCGAGAAGACGTTGACGATGGTGTCTTGCTGCCACGGCGCGGCGGTGATTCCGTTGCGGTAGCCACCCCAGAGGTCGACCACCTTGCGGCCGTCGCGGTAGACGGCGACTGCCGCACCGATTTCCCTGCCGCTGTTCAGGTTTCGACGGAATGCATCGGCGACCTTGCCATAGCCCTCGTCGACGTCGCCGCCGACCAGGTCAGTCGGGATGGTGATCTTCTGAGCCATAGCGGCTCAGCGTAGTTAGGCGGCTGACGGCTTGTGCGTCTTCCACCAATCACCGTGCAGGCGTTGGCAATCGGCCAAGCCGAACGGCTCACTGCCGTCGAAGTCTGGACGCACCGCGACCGCCGACGGAATGTCGGGAACGCCCTCGCCGGTGATCACGACCGTGGCCAGGCCCGCCGCGTTCGCCGCGCGCAGGCCGGCCGCCGAACCGCTGACCGCCAGCGCGTCCTCTGCGCAGATTCCGAGCTCCCACAGCGCGAGCCGGTGCGCTTCGGCGTCCGGCATGGGCTTCTTGACCTCGTCGATGGTCACCAGGGCCTGGACCACGCCCTCGCCAGCGAGTTCACGCACCAAGGGCTCTGCCCAGCTGCGGTGCCCACTCGTCACGACGGCCACCTGGACGCCTGCTCGATGCGTCTGGAGCATCAGATCGGCCAAGCCAGGGCGCGGAGTGACGTGGTGATCGAGGATCAACTCGTCGAACATCATCGTCTTCGTCGTGTAGATGTCGTCTGCGAGCAACGCGGTCAGGACGTCGGACTCCGTGGCCACGCTGCGCTTGCGTAGCTCCGCAGCGACCCGCTGCCGCTCGTCGGTCAAGGCGAGCAGTTGCCGGTAGCGCGTCACGGACCACTCGAAGCCGAGGCCGTGTGCCGCAAACGCCGCGTTGTACGCCACTCGGTGGCCGTCGCATTCGATGTCGGTCAGTGCGTCCAGGTCGAAGACGAGCGCGCGCAGCGACTGAACGGTCGACCGCCCCGCCGCACCGATGCTCGATCCGAAGCGGCCCGCGCGCCATGAATTGCCCGTAGAGGTCGTCATGGTTCTACTGTGGCTCACGTCACACCCCGTCGTCTTCCCCCACATGGGGGATAGCGGGCAGCAGGTCAGCGACCCGTCCACCACCGTCGATGGAGTACCTCGCAGTCGGCGGCAAGCAGGCCGTCGTATCCGCGGCGAACCTGGGCGGCTCCCGTGAAGTCGCCGCCGATGGTGTAGTCCGTGGTCACTGCCATCGTGGCGAGCTTGGCCGCTAGCGCGGCGCGGAGTCCGTGCGGCGTGCCCACCAATGCGAGCGCCTGCTCCGGCACCAGCCCCAACTCCGATAGCGCTCGACCGTGCAGATCTGACCTGCCAGCCGAGGTGGTGAAGTCGTCGGCCGTCACGATCGTCTCGGCGATGCCGTCTCCGATCAACTGCCTGACCAGCGGATCCACCCAGCTCCTGGCGCCGGCACTGACCACCGCCACCGGGATCCCCGTGAAGTACAGGCTGTTGACCAAATCGTCGAGCCCGGCGCGCGGCATCACCTCGCCACCCAGCACCGAGTCCTCGAACAGGTCGTTCTTCGTGCGGTAGACCCCAGCGGCGATCTCCCCGCTCACCCTGCCGAATCCACGCCTGCGCAGGGCCGACGCGATGCGACGCTGTTCATCGCCGATGCAGACCAGCCGCCCGTACTCCTGCACGGTCCACGCGATGTCCAGGCCGTGCGCGGCGAACGCAGCGTTGAACGCCACCCGCTGTCCGTCCCGCTCCAGGTCGGCCAGCGCGCCGTCGAGGTCGAAGATGACCGCACGCAGCGGCTCGACGGTGGCATCGGCGGGCCGACCGACATCCCACCAAAACATCCGATCCGGGCTTGCAATCGACACCAGCAAAGGGTGGCCCACCTAACCGGCGCACAAACTCCCCCATAGGGGGGATAAGCGCGGTCATCTTGACTGGCGCGCAGACCCGTCGCAATAGGCTGACGGCATGCCACCCGTCCGTCTCGTGCTGGTCGACGATCACGAGATGGTCATCGAGGGTCTCAAGGCGATGCTCGCCTCGTTCGGTGACCGCGTCGAGGTCGTGGGTCAGGCCGTCGGCGCCGAGCGGGCGCGTGGCGTCGTCGACGCACTCGACCCGGACATCGTGTTGTGTGACGTGCGCATGCAGGGGTCGAGCGGCCTCGACCTGTGCGCCGACCTCCGGCAACGCGACCCCGGACGCCGCGTCGTGATGCTGTCGGTCTACGACGACGAGCAATACCTCTTTCAGGCGCTGCGCGTCGGAGCGTCCGGATACTTGCTCAAGAGCATCAGCAGCGACGAGCTGGTCCGCCAACTGGAATTCGTGCACGGCGGTGAAACGGCCATCGATCCCGGCATGGCGGCGCGCGCCGTCGACACCGCCGCCCGCCTGCAGCGCGACGAGTTCTGGCCTGGCGCACGGCAAGGGCTCACCCAGCGCGAGAGCGAGATCCTGTCCTACGTCGTCAACGGCCTGTCGAATCGGGGCATCGCCACGAAGCTGGTCATCGGCGACGAGACGGTCAAGACTCATCTGAGGTCGATCTACCGCAAGCTCGGCGTAAGCGACCGCACGGGCGCGGTGGCGACGGCGTTGCGAGAGGGGATCTACCAATGACGGAGGGCAGGAGCGCAGCGACCGGGGAATTGACACTGCGCCCCAACGCCGTACGCGACCTCGTCGACGCCGACCGCGAACTCGCCCTGCTGCGGGAGTTGATCCAGGCCGCGTCGAGCGGGCCAGGCGTTGAGCCACTCGCTGCGGCCGCCGCACGGATGATCACGGCGGCCACGGGCACCGACGTCTGCTTCGTGCACGTGCTCGACGACGCCGAGCGATCACTCACCCTTGCAGGAGCCACGCCGCCGTTCGACAGCGAGGTCGGCAAGATCCGGCTCCCCTTGGGGATGGGCGTGTCGGGCTGGGTGGCAAGACAACGCCAGCCCGTCGTGATCGTGCACGACAAGGAAGACGACCCGCGGTACAAGCCGTTCGAGTCGCTTCGCGGATCGGACTTCACGTCGATGGTGTCGGTGCCGATGGAGACCGATCCCGGCGGCCTCGTCGGAGTGCTCAACGTCCACACCGTTGAGCGCCGCGAGTTCACCGACCGTGACGTCGAGTTGCTGCTAGTGATCGGCAGACTGATCGCAGGTGCCATGCATCAGGCCCGCATGCACCGCCAGCTGGTCGCCCGCGAACGTGCGCACGAGAACTTCGTCGAGCAGGTCATCGAGGCGCAAGAGATGGAGCGGCGACGCCTCGCAGGCGACATTCACGACGGAATCTCGCAGCGGCTCGTCACGCTGTCCTACCGGCTGGACGCCGCGAGCCGAGCCATCGGCGACGACACCGGCCTTGCCACCGAACAGCTGGGCCTGGCGCGGGAGTTGGTCGACCTGACGCTTGAGGAGGCGCGCGCCGCGATCGGCGGACTGCGCCCTCCGGTGCTCGACGACCTCGGGCTCGCGGGTGGACTGGCCAGCCTCGCCAGGTCCATACCCACGGTCGGCATCGACGTCGACCTCGCCGACGACCGTCTCCCCGACCACATCGAGATCGCGGTTTACCGCATCGCGCAAGAGTGCCTGCAAAACGTCGTCAAGCATGCGAAGGCCACCAATGCGAGCTTGACGTTCTCGGTGCACGACGACACCGCCCGGCTCGAAATCGTGGACAACGGCGTGGGTTTCGATACGTTCGAGCATCCGCTGGGCGGCGACGAGATGGGTGGCTACGGCTTGCTGTCGATGGCCGAACGCGCCGAGATCGTCGGCGGGAGGCTCAACATCCGCTCGCGTCCAGGATCGGGCACGGCGGTCACGGCGACGATCCCCGTGCCGTCCGCTCCCTCGCGAGGAGACCCCGACGCCTAGAAGTCCCCCGCATGGTGGCGCAGCGACTCGATCGCCGCGGCCAACGTTCGCGAGTCCGCGTCGGACATGCCGATGTCGGCGAACACCTCGTCGTTCAGCGTCACGGTCGCGTCCTCGACCGTCGAGCGCCCCAGATCGGTGAGCTGGACCAGCGTGGTACGGCCATCGGTCGGATGCGGGACACGCTGGACGAGACCGTCGCTCTCCAGCCGCCGGATGGCGTGCGTGACGCTGGTGACGTGCACCTGCAGCCGATCGGATGCCTTCGTGATGGGCAGCGCGCCGTTGCTGCTGAACGCCAGCAGCCGAAGTAGTTCGAACCGGGAGAAGCTCAGGTCGTAGGGCCGCAGCGCGGTCTCGACGCGGGCAAGCAGGATCTGGTGCGCCCGCATCACCGACGTGACTGCGACCATTCCGTCCGCGACGTCACCCCAGCCGGCACGCTCCCAATTCCCGCGCGCCAGCGCTATCGGATCGGGTTTGTCTGAATCGGAGGACACCGCCCCTTCATACCCCATCGGGGCGCGCGAACCGCACGCAGATCAGGTTCGAGCCAGAACCCCGAGCACGGCCCGCGATGACTGCCGATTGCCTACGCTGATCCGAATTCCACCGTCGGCGTATCCGCGGACGCGAAGCCCCGAGCCTTCGAAGACGTCGTCGGGCAACCGCTCGCACGCGGGCAGGTACATGAAGTTCGCGTGGCTATCGGTGCAATAGACGCCCATCGCGCGCAATCTGGCCCTCAGGTAGCGAGCTTCCGTATTGATCGTCCGAATGCGCTGCTGCAGTTCGGCTTCCGCATCGTAGGATGCAGCGACGGCGACCAGGCCCGTCACTCCCATGCCGAACGGCAGCTGCATTGCCCACAGTTGGCGAGCCAGGTCGGGTGCGCAGAACCCGTAGCCGATTCGCAGCCCGGCCAGCCCGTAGGCCTTTGAGAACGTCCGCAGCACCACCACGTTCGGGAAGCGCTCGACGAGGGCGGGCGCGTCGATGCGGTGCTCGGGCGCGAGGAATTCCACGTACGCCTCGTCGAGTACCACGACGGTGTCGGACGGGACGCGGCGCAGAAAGTGCTCGACGTCTTCTGCGGACTCAATTGTGCCCGTCGGATTGTGCGGCCGACACAGGACGACGACGCGCGCCCCTGCGGCAGCGTCCGCCATCGCGTCGAGGTCGTGGTGCCCGTGGCGATCGAGAGCGACGGTCACCGACCGCAGCCTGCACATCTGGGCGAAGATCGGATAGCCGTCGAACGTCGGCGACGTCATCACGATCGTGTCGCCGGGGCTCGTCACCGCGTGCAGGACCTGCAGCACGACGCCCGTCGCACCCGCACCGATGACGACCTGTTCGTCGCGGACGCCGATGTGACCGGCGATCAGCGACCGCAACCTCTCCGGCAGGAACTCCGGATATCGATTGGCGGCGTTGATCGACGCCGCAAGCGCCGAGCGCACCGACGGCAACGGCGGGAACGGATTCTCGTTGAGCGACAACGCAAACGGGTTCTCGGCGTCGGGCAGAGCGCCGACGGCATCGGGGAGTGCCCAGCGGGAGACGCTCATCCCTCGCGTCCGCCCCACTTGACCGCAGCCGCTCCCGCGAAGTCGCCTGCGTGGGCGAAGGCGGCCATCATCACGACGTCGCCCTTTTTCAATTGCCCCTCGGTGATGGCCCGGTCGAGGTTCACCGGAATGCCCGCGGCGAAGAGGTTGCCGCACTCCTCAAAGGTGTCGCGGTGCTTCTCGGCAGGCAGTTCGAGCGCCTCACGCCAGTTGCGCAGGAACGCCCGGTTCGGCTGGTTGGTGACGAGAACGTCGAGATCCTTGGGCGCCATGCCGATTCGATCGCACACCGCGTAGGCGACTTCGGGCACCTGTCGGTTGCCGCGCGCAAGCACCTTCGTGATCTTGCTCTCCGTGAAGCCGATGCATGCCTCACCAGGGCCTGCCTGCCACCACTTGCGGGGCGGGTCGATGGCGAGCGTCATGTCGCCCGCGTACTCGCCATAGGTGCGGCATTCGACGTCGAGGATCGGCGACTCGTCGGATGCGGTGACCAAGGCAAGTGCGGCACCGTCGCCGGGCACCGAGGCCTGCGCCTTGCGTCGGACGGTCGGCTGGTCGAAGGCCGTACCCGCCGAATTCTGGGCGATGGCGATCAGCGCGCTGCGCCCCTCGCCGGACTCGATCAGCCTTCGCGCCAGCTTGAGGGCGAGGACGAATGCCGCGCAGCCGCCGTTGTGCAGGTCGATCACCCAATTCGGTTTCGCGCCAAGACGATGCGCCATACCCCCACCGCCACCGTAGAACGGCATGTCGGGCATCTGGGTGTGCGTGATGAGGATGTCGGCTTGCGCGATGACGTCGTGGCCGTGGCGGTCGACGATACCGGCGGCGGCTCGCTCCACCATGTCGATCGCCGTCTCGTCGATGGCGACGTGATGCCGGAACTTGGGCGCGCGGAACATCATGTTGTCGCGAAGTTCGTCGGATTCTGCGAACTGGGCGTAATAGTCGGCGCTGATGGGTTCGCCGGGTAGGTAGGTCGAGACGTCGACCAGGCTGACAGTCATTGCGGCGGTCCTAACTCATCCAGGCCGGCGTGACCGGCAAGCCGTTGTGATGGCGATACTCGGCGATCGCCTTGAGGTTCTTCAGTTCCAGCTCGTGACCTGCGCCGAACATGTCCCAGAAGTCGCCGACCCACACGGGACGCTGCGGAGGCGCCGCCTCCGGGTACGGGTTCTCGTCGTAGAACGGGTGGTGACAATTCGTCCACAGCACCACCGACCCCGGCTTGTTCAGCACCGTCTGGGCGTCGACGACGCGCATCAGGTAGATCATCCACAGATGGGTGCCCTGATCCCACGCGCAGTGGTAGTCGACGGTGCGGGCCTCGCGGTTTGCCACCGTGCGCGTGTAGATCTCGGTCTCGGCGCCGAGCCGGTCGTAGGCCAGCCACAGCCCCGGCTCCTCGGTGGGGGTGAAGCCTCGCAGGCTGTAGGTCCACTCCTCCAGGCTCCGAGTGTCGGACAGCCAATCGAACAGTTCGTCGGGCGGGCAATCGACGTAAGAGTTGACGGTGCAGTACTCGCCGAACACCTGGTCGTGCGGATACACCGACCGCATCATCTCCATGATGATCGGCGTGGCCTTCTCACGTGGCGCGTTCTCGATGCGGATCACCCCGTCGATGGGGGTGGTTATGTCGTCAAGCGCGGGCAGCGACATCGTGCGTCATCTCCTTGTTGTTTGAATCGTTCTGTGGTTGAGCGGTCCTTGACGCCGCGAGGAACGGCGCGAAGGGCGGAATCTCATCGGCGGAGCATTCGATGCTGACCACCGACGGCCCATCGCCGGCCACCGCGGCGCGCAGTGCGTCGGGAAGTTCGCCGAGTTCGGCGACGTCGACCGCCGACAGTCCGGGAAACATGGCCGCGAGTCCGGCACCGAGGCGGCTCGGGGTGAACCGGTTGTAGCTGTATTCGCCTCCGTAGAACAACTTCTCGCGGGTGACGCACATGCCGTGCGCGTTGTTGTTCAACAACACAACCGTGACGGGCAGCCGGTATTGGATTGCGGTGTGAAGTTCCATGCCGTGCATGAAGAACGACCCGTCCCCCGCGACGATGACGGTCCTGACGTTTCGGCTCCGACTTGCCATGCGTGCGAAGCACATACCAATTCCGGCGCCGAAGCTGTAGCCCATTCCGCCCATGCCGAGCGCCACCACGAAGCGACCGGAGCGACGAACGGGGAGATGGTGTACGGCCGCGGCTCCGACATTGCCCGCGTCGACGACGATGTCGGCCTCGTCGGGCAGCACGTCGTCGAGAACCGTCATCGCATCGCGGTACCGGATTCCGGGCCCTTCGTGCGCGGGGGGTCGTAATTCACTGCGCCGCAACGGTTCAGCGACGCGAACCCCACGGGGTCTGCCGTGGCCGGTCAGCTCCCTGGCAAGCTGCGCGAGCGAAACCCGGAGGTCGTCGGAATGCACGTGCGTGGCAGGGACGAACGGGCGCGCCGAGCCGATCGACATCGTCGAGACCTCGGAGAGCGCATCGTCTAGACCTGCTCGGGCGGTGATCGACAGTCGGGTGCCCACCACCAGGCACAGCGCGCTGCCAGCCACGGCATCCACCACCGCGGGATTGCCCATGACGCCCGTGACGCCGATCGACGACGAGGCCCCAAGCCCGGGAAGACCGCTGGTGTCCTTGGCGTCTGGAACCGTCGCCACCTGTGCGCGAAGCACCGCACGGAGTTGTTCCAACTCGGCGCGAGCGTTGTCGCGAGCGACTTGCTCCCCGGCAATGATGACGACCGGTCCGATGGCTCCGCGCATTGCCTCGACGATGGGGCCGACGTCTCCGACCCTCAGGTCTGGCAGCGCCGGGTAACGAAGTACCTTGGGGTCGACGCCAATCACGCTCTGCTGCACGTCCTTCGGCAAAAGCAGTACGGCTGGACCGCCCTTGCTGGCAGCGGCGAGCGCGCTCGGCAGCGCGTTGAGAATGTCGCCAGGGGCGGTCACCCGCTCGCAGTAGAGCGATACCGCGGAGAACAACGCCTTGGCATCGATCGAGCCACCCCGCCCACTGGTGTCCTGGAAGCTACCCAGCCCGTCCAGTGTCGTAGGCGCTTGGCCGACGAGAGCCAGCAGCGGCACCCGGCTGGTATAGGACTCGCCAAGCGCTGCAACGAGATTCAGCGCTCCGCCGCCCGACGTCGCCGCTACCACGCCGATGTCCGAGGTGGCTCGGCTGTATCCGTCGGCCATCGTAGCCGCCGAGAACTCGTGCTTGGCCAGGACGGCGGTGATGTCGTCGCGGGACTGTGCGGCGTCGTAGAGGTCCTCGATGTTGGCGCCGCCGACGCCGAAGAGGTAGTTCACACCCCTGTCCGCGAGCTGCCCGACGATGTGGTCGACTACCCGGTGGTTGGCCGTCATCACTCACCTGCTTCCTACTTCCACACATGACACGTATGGGAGTGGGAGCCGGGTTCAACGCATTGCCAAACTCATGCCGTGGCGAGAGTCACAGCTGGCGTTCGAGCAGGACCTTGCCAGTATCCGTAGCTACCAATTGCACTGCGGCAATGTCGTTTACGTGCAACGGCGTGTTGCCGCTAGGCAGGGCGGTGGCGTTGGACAGCCCGAGCCACGTCGCAATCTGCGACTTGCTTCCGTCATGTCCGACCACGACCATGCCAAGATTGCTCGGGGGTGGGGCCTCTCCGCCGCCCCACTGGCCATACGAGCACGCCATGTCGATGCGCGTGCCCCACGAGAAGTCGTTCAGAGCGACGGTGGCGCTGAAGGGGGTGTGGGTCACCTCGGCCATGGGCAATTGCTGCGCGGCGGTCTGCGCCGTATCGCCCTGCAGTCCGACTATGCCGGGCTGAACTGCGATCACCAGCCCGACCGCCAGTAGCGCCGCGGCAATCCCGACCGCCGCCGACGTCAGCAGCCGCGACCGTCGCCTGCGCCACCGCACCTTGTCCAGCACGGACTCGAGCACCTCGGGCCGCAGCGGCGGCGGTTCGTGTTCCTTGTCGAGCGCAAGGACGTCGTCGACGTCGAGCATGGCGAGCAGTGCGGGCATGCCGCTCAGCTCGGCTACCGCCGCTTTGCACCTATCGCACGTCTCGAGATGCCGCTCGTATTCGCGCCGTTCGGCGCTCGACAGGGAGCCCAGAACGTATGCGGCGTCCCAGGTCATGTACTTGTCGCCGTCGAGCGGCTCGACACTGTGGGGTCCAGTCTGCGTCACCTCGTCACCCCCATTTCCTGCAAGTTGAGTCGCAATGCGCGAACCGCGTAGTGCAGCCGGGACTTCACCGTTCCCTCTGCGATGTCCAGGTCGGCGGCGACCTGCGCCACGCTCCAGCCCTGGTAGTAGGCGCGCTGTATGACAGCGCGATGGTCTTCGGAGAGCAGGCTCAGTGCGTTGCCCACCAAGAGCCTGTCGAGTGCGTTGTCGACCTCATCTGGACCGGCACGATCCGCCACCTTCTCAACATCGGCCGTTCCAGACTCGTTGCGATACCTGGCACTGCGCCTTTCATCGATTATGAGGTTGCGGGCGACCGTGAACAACCATGCCCGCGCCGATCTCTCTGCGTCCTCGGTGACCTCGGGATGCTGCCATGCACGCAGCAGAGTCTCCTGTACGACGTCTTCGGCGCGCGCCGCATCGCCGGTGAGTCGCAGCGCGTACCGCCACAACGCCCCAGCGTGTTCGTCGTAAAGAACCCGCATCATCGCGGCCTCCGGATCACTCAAGTTCCAACCTCCGATCTAGATACGAAGTTGGGCGTGATCAGGTTCAACAATAGGCAACACCCTGCCGCGACGAGGGGCTCAGAGCGTGAGGATCCGAGGACCGTCCTCGGTGGCGGCGACGGTGTGCTCCCAGTGGGCAGCCCGAGAGCCGTCGGTCGTGACGACGGTCCACTCGTCGTCGAGCACCTTCGTGTTCGTGGTGCCCAGCGTCAGCATCGGCTCGATCGCCAGCACCGATCCGGGGGCTAGGTACGGGCCGCGGCCCGGCGCACCCTCGTTCGGCAGGAAGGGGTCCATGTGCATCCGGCGGCCGATGCCGTGGCCGCCGTAACCTGCGACGATGCCGTACCTGCGGCCATGGCTCGCCTCGGCGGCGCGAGTGCCGTTCTCGATGGCGTGCGATACGTCGGTGAGCCGGTTGCCGGGCACCATCGCCGCGATTCCTGCCTCCATCGACAAGCGGGTGGCCTCCGAAAGCGCCTCGTCGGCGGCACTCAACTCACCGACGCCGAACGTGAACGCCGAATCGCCGTGCCAACCGTCGAGGATCGCGCCGCAGTCGATCGAGACGAGGTCGCCCTCGGCGAGATACTCGCCAGCAGAAGGGATGCCGTGCACGACGCGTTCGTTGACCGACGAGCAGATGCTGGCCGGGTAGCCGTGGTAGCCGAGGAACGACGGGACGGCTCCCGCGTCGCGAATGACGGTCTCGGCGACCCGGTCGAGCTCCATGGTGGTCGCCCCGGGCTCGGCAGCGGAACGCACTGCCTTCAACGCTGCCGCAACGACTGCCCCCGCCGCGGCCATGGCATCGAGCTCATCGGCGCTACGTACTGCCACGACCTTGCGGCCGCGCAGTCCAGATAGGCCGATCATTCGTTTACTTGCCGAGAGCGCGCAGCGCCCGCGCGAAGACTTCGTCGAGGTCACCAACGGCGTCGACGGTCTTGAGCTCATCGGAGTAGTAATCGAGCAGCGGCGCGGTCTCGTCGCGGTAGACCTTCATCCGATTGAGGATGACGTCTTCGGTGTCGTCGGCGCGGCCTCGGGCCTTGAGTCGCGAAAGCAGCTCGTCCTCGGAGACCCGGAACTCCAGCACCGCGTCGAGCTTGAGGTTGCGCTTGGCCAACATCTCCCTGAGGGCCTCCGCCTGCTCGACCGAGCGAGGGAAGCCGTCGAGGATGAATCCGTCTGCGACGTCGGCGTCGTTGAGACGGTCGTCGACGAGCCTGTTGGTGAGAGTGGCTGGCACCAGGTCGCCGGCATCGAGGTACTTCTTTGCCTCCAGGCCGAGCGGGGTGCCCGCACTGATGTTGTGCCGAAAGAGGTCGCCCGTCGAGATCTGCGGGATGCCCAGCTCGGCGACCAGCTTCTCGGCCTGAGTGCCCTTACCCGCGCCGGGGGGGCCAAGCAAAACGATTCTCACTTGAGGAACCCTTCGTAGTTGCGCTGCATCAGCTGGCTCTCGATTTGCTTCACGGTGTCGAGGCCGACGCCGATCATGATGAGTACTGCGGTTCCGCCGAACGGCAGGTTCTGCACCGTGCCGGTGTTGCCGATCTCGAGGAACAGGTTGGGTAGCACCGCGATCACGCCGAGGTAGATGGAGCCGGGCAGGGTGATCCGACTCAGCACGTACCGCAGGTAATCGGCGGTCGGCTTGCCGGGCCTTATGCCGGGGATGAACCCGCCGAACTTCTTCATCTCGTCAGCCCGCTCGTCGGGGTTGAACGTGATCGACACGTAGAAGTACGTGAAGAAGATGATCATTCCGAAGTAGATGCCGATGTACACGGGGTCGGCCGGGTTGGTGAGGTGCGCCGCCGCGAACTTGTCCCACCAGCCGTTGGTGGGTTCCTTCTGGCCGCTTCGGATCAGCTGGGTGATCAGGTTGGGTACGTAGATCAGCGACGACGCGAAGATCACGGGGATGACGCCCGCCTGGTTGACCTTCAGCGGCAGGTAGGTCGACGTGCCGCCGTACATGCGGCGGCCGACCATGCGCTTGGCGTACTGGACCGGGATGCGGCGTTGGCCCTGTTCCACGAAGACGACGCCGATGATGATGACCAGGGCGGCGACGCAGACCGCTGCGAAGACGATGCCGCCGCGGCTGTCGAGGATCGTCTTGCCCTCCGAGGGGATGCGGGCGGCGATGCCGGCGAAGATCAGCAGCGACATGCCGTTGCCGATGCCCCGCTCGGTGACGAGCTCGCCCATCCACATGACCAGCGAGGCACCTGCGGTCAACACCAGCACGATGACGACGAGGGTGAAGATCGACGAGTTGGAGATGATGTCGAGCGTGCAGCCCTGGAGCAGCCCCCCGTTGGCGGCTAGCGCGACGATTGACGTCGCCTGCAGCAGAGCGAGCGCGACCGCCAGATAACGCGTGTACTGCGTCATCTTGTTCTGGCCTGCCTGGCCCTCCTTGCGAAGCTGCTCGAAGCGTGGGATCACGACGGTCAAGAGCTGAACGATGATGCTGGCCGTGATGTAGGGCATTACGCCGACTGCGAACACCGACAGCTGCAGCAGGGCACCACCGGAGAAGAGGTTGATCAGGGAGTAGATCTGGGCAGAGTCACCGCCGCTGACCTGCTCGATGCACTTCTGGACGTTGGGATAGTTGACGCCGGGCGACGGGATGGTGGCGCCAACCCGGTAGAGGATGACCAGGCCCAGGGTGAAGAGAATCTTGCGCCTGAGGTCGGCCGTCCGCAGTGACGAGATGAAAGCCGAAAGCACTCTTTCCTCCTGCGCAGCCGAGTTCGAGTCGCGGCGTGCCAATGGGGCTGGTTCAACCAGCGTTTGGTTAAGTCGTTTCGCGGGCACTCCGCCGGTTCGCAGGCATGCCCACGACCAGCGATGTCGCGCGCTGAACAGTCTACGAGAGTAACAGGACAGGCCCGGCTCGCCCGCATCCGATCCGGGCACCGCGACGCATCCGCGCCTTCAGCTTCGAAGCGTACAGTCGGCACAGCTGGTTACATCTACTAACTAATACCTGACCACCGACTGGGAGCTCTGGATGTCGCGTACCGAAAACGACACGTGGGACCTGGCATCGAGCGTTGGCGCGACTGCCACGATGGTGGCGGCGGCGCGGGCGCTCGCCACCAAGGAGCCGAACCCGCTGTTCTCCGATCCTTACGCGGAGGCGCTCGTCAAGGCCGTTGGCATCGACTTCTTCACCAGGCTGGTCGACGGCGACGTGTCGTTGGGCGGTGGTAGCGAGGACGGCGCCGAAATCAATACGGCGCGGTTCATGGCCGACATGATGGCGGTACGTACGCGGTTCTACGACGACTTCTTCATCAACGCTGCTCGGTCCGGCACCCGCCAGGCGGTGATCCTCGCCTCTGGCTTGGACTCGCGCGCCTACCGCCTGCCGTGGCCCGACGGCACCGTCGCGTACGAGATCGACCAGCCCAAGGTGATCGGCGCGAAGACCGCAACGATGACGCAGATCGGCGCCTCCCCCATCGCCGAACTGCGTCCGGTGGCGATCGACCTTCGAGACGATTGGCCCGCCGCGCTTAGGAGTGCGGGCTTCGACGTCGATCAGCCGACGGCTTGGAGCGCAGAGGGGCTGCTTGTCTATCTGCCACCCGACGCGCAGGACCGGCTGTTCGACAACATCACCGCGCTGAGCGCGCCAGGAAGCCAGATCGCGACCGACTACCACCCCGACGGCGGGGCCAGCATCGGTGAACGCGCCGAGGCGATGCGTGATCTCTGGGGCGGCGACGGCTTCGACGTCGACCTCGCCGACCTCTTCTACAAGGGCGAGCGCGCGTCCGTCGTCGACTATCTGACCTCGCACGGATGGCAGGTAGACGCACGCAGCCGTCCCGAGATGTTCAGCCAGTACGGTCGAGTCTTCCCCGCCGTCGACCTCCCCGACGCCGTCCGCAACTCGCTTGCAGTGATCGCCACCCGAAAGTAGGTACTGAATGCCACGCACCGACAACGACAGCTGGGACCTCGCCTCCAGCGTCGGAGCAACCGCGACCGCCGTCGCCGCCTCTCGCGCCGCCGCATCGAAGGGACCCGACGCGCTGCTCGATGACCCGTTTGCCGAACCCCTAGTGCGGGCAGTCGGCATCGAGCAGTTCGTCAAGCTCATCGACGGGGAGCTCCCGGAGATCGACGACGATCCGACGCTCAACCGCCGAGCGTTGCAGGAGCAGATGGCGGTCCGCACGAGGTTCTTCGACGACTTCTTCCTCTCGGCTGCCGAGTCGGGGATTCGGCAGGCCGTGATCCTCGCGTCGGGTCTTGACACCAGGGCCTACCGCTTGGCGTGGCCGACGGGAACGACCGTGTTCGAGCTCGATCAGCCAGAGGTCATCGAGTTCAAGACGCGCACCCTGACCGATCTCGGCGCCGAACCCGCCACCGAGCGGCGCACGGTTGCGATCGACCTGCGCGACGACTGGCCGTCCGCACTGAAGAATGCAGGCTTCGACCCCGCAGCGCCGACCGCATGGATCGCCGAGGGTCTGCTGATCTACCTACCGCCGCAGGCGCAGGACCGGTTGTTCGACAACATCACCGCGCTGTCCGCACCGGGTAGCCGGTTGGCGACCGAACACATGGACATGTCGTCAGTCCCGCAGGACTGGGCGGACCGGCTCACCGAGAGGTCGCGTCGCATGGGCTCCGCCATCGACCTCGTCGACCTCTTCTACATGGGCGACCGCAATGGCGCTGATGACTACTTGCGAACACACGGTTGGAGCACTGAGGTGCTCAGCGCCGAAGATGCCTTCGCCGCCAACGGTTTTACCCTCGGCGACGACGAGATGGCCACGTTTGCACGCGGCTCGGGCTACCTGACCGCGACCCTGAGCTAGCAAGGAGAGACATGCCACGCACGGACGACGACAGTTGGGACCTTGCCTCCAGCGTCGGGGCGACGGCGACGATGGTCGCCGGGCAGCGCGCCCTGAGTCACCGAGAGAAGTTGGTCGACGACCCGTACGCCGAGCCGCTGGTGCGCGCGGTCGGCATGGAGCTGTTCACGAAGATGCTCGACGGCGAGCTGAACTTCGAGGACATCGACCCGGCGTTCACGGTGCGACGCGGCGCCGAGAGCATGGCCGTCCGCACCAGGTTCTTCGACGAGATGTTCCTCGACGCCTCGGCGAGCGGAGTACGGCAGGCCGTGATCCTCGCCGCAGGTCTCGATTCACGCGCCTACCGCCTGCCGTGGGCCGATGGCACCGTGGTCTACGAGCTTGACCAGCCGGAGGTCATCGACTTCAAGTCGACGACGCTGGCCGACCTCGGAGCCGAGCCGACCGCGACCCGCAAGGCCCTGGCCATCGACCTTCGCGACGATTGGCCGAAGGCGTTGATCGACAACGGTTTCCAACCCGATCAACCCACCGCGTGGAGCGCCGAAGGACTCTTGATCTATCTGCCGCCGGAGGCCCAGGACAAGCTCTTCGACGACATCACCGCCCTTTCGGCGCCGGGCAGTCGGCTGGCGACCGAATACGTCGGCAACTTCGTGGCGTTCGACGACGAGCGGCACGCGCAGTTTCGGGCGCGGATGAAGCAACTCGGTTCCGAGGTCGAGATGACCGACCTGGTGTACACGGGCGAGCGCAATCACGTCGGGGACTATCTGACGTCGCACGGTTGGCACGTTTCGCTGCAACCGGTCCGTGAGGCGTACGCGGCCAACGGCTTTCACTATCCCGAGGACGCCTTGAGCCCGTTCCCCGACCTCACCTACGTCGGCGCGACGCTGGGCTGATCACGTCAGAACTCGCGGTGTCCAAGCCATAGCGCGTTGACCCCCGACAGCGAGCGTTCGGCCTGGGTGAGCGCACCGGCGACCGACCGGCCGATGAGCGCGCCGACCGCTTCCGGCAACGACGCGGCGGCAGGTTGCGACGACGGCTTCGGCCGCAGCGCATCCATCAACGACGACCCCGGTAGGTGGACCAGCTTGACCTCGGCGTCTTTGTCGAATCCGGCTAGCTCCTTTGCCTTTTCGATTGCCGTTCGCAGACCGCCGAGCTCATCGACGAGCCCTCTCTCGGCTGCGTCGGCGCCGGTCCACACCCGGCCCCTCGCGATGGCGTGGACCGCGTCGACCGCCATGTCGCGGCCCGCGGCGACGCGCTCGACGAAGTCCGTGTAGAACAGGTCGGCTTCGGCATCGACGTGCGCATGTTGCTCGTCGGTGAACGGCTTGTCGACCGACCAGGCGTCCGCGTTGGCGTTGGTGCGCACCGAGTCCGAACCGACGCCGAGGCGATCCTTGAGGTCACGTGCCACCAGCTTGCCGGTGATCACGCCGATGGATCCGGTGATGGTGCCAGGGTTCGCGACGATCGAATCTGCCGACATCGACACGTAGTAGCCGCCCGATGCGGCTACTGCGCCCATCGATGCGATGACGGGCTTGCCCGCCGCGCGCAGCCGCGTGACCTCTCGCCAGATGGTCTCAGATGCGGTGACCGAACCGCCGGGGCTGTCGACGCGCAGAACCACGGCCGCAACGTCGTCGTCAGCCCCCGCCTCGCGCAGTGCTGCGGCGATCGTGTCACCGCCGGCGCCAGAGGTGCCGAACGGCGACAGCTGTGGTCCACCGCGACCGCTGACGATCGTCCCTGCCAGCGTCACGATCGCGATCGTCGGCTTGGTCTTGCGACCGGGTATCGGCGGCGTTGGCCGGCCTCCGGTGGCGGCCGCGTATCGGGACAGATAGAGCCTCGGCGGCGCATCGGGGCTGCCGTCGGCGTCGCCGGTCTCGGGCGAGATACCCGGCGCACCAACGAGTTCGGCGATCCGCGAGTACGCTTCGTCGCGAAATCCGATGCGGTCGATCAGACGCGCCGACACCGCCTTGTCGCGCAACAGCGGTGCCTCGTCGGCGAGAGCGTCCAGATCGGCGGCATCGACGTGACGGGACTTCGCGATCGCGGCGAGCACCTGTGCGTGCAGGCTTTCGATGAGCCGACTGTCGGCTTCGCGATGGGCTTCGGTGTAGCTGTCCTGGGTGAAGAGGTTTGCGGCCGACTTGTATTCGCCCTTCGCGATGAACTGGGCCTGGACGCCAAGCTTGTCCAATGCGTCGCGGAGGAATAGTGCATTGGTCGCGAAGCCAACCAGCCCGACGGTGCCGGACGGCTGCATCCACACCTCGCGAAACGCCGAGGCAAGGAAGTAGGACAGCGTGCCGGGATACGTCTCGGCCCACGCCAGCGACGGCTTGACGTCGCTGAACGCGACGATGGCCTCGCGGAGCTCTTGCACGGGGCCCGCAGGTGCTGCAGTGAGCTGCACGCGCGCGATCAACCCAGTGACGCGATCGTCCTTCGCCGCGCGCTGAATCGCTGCGACCGCCTCCCGCAGTAGCAACGGCCGACGGCCACCCGCGATGAGCGCCAGCGGATCGAAGCCCCCGGTCTCGCCAGGAATCGATTGCAGATCGAGCTCGATGACGGTGCCGTTGGCCACGCCGCGATGACGGGCCGTGTCGACCTTGCGGGCCAACGCCCGCAGCTCGTCGGTGCCGGGGATGCCTGAAAGGAGACTGAACATCCTTCGAGCCTACCGACGAGTGCACTGAGACCGGGCTCACCCAATTCGCTCAGCGAACGCAAAAGCCCCTCAATCAGCGTCGACTGAGGGGCTTGGGCGTCTGCTCGCGCAGATGAGTTACTACAGCTCGGTGGCCGATCCGCCTGCGGCGGTGATCTTCTCGCGGGCGCTACCGCTGAACTTGTGCGCCGTCACGTCGACCTTGACGGTCAGCTTGCCGTCGCCGAGGACCTTGACGAGGGTGTTCTTGCGAACCGCACCTGCGGCCACTAGCTCCTCGACGCCGACGGTTCCGCCCTTGGGGAACAGCCTGCTGATGTCGGCGACGTTGACCACCTCGTACTCGGTACGGAAGCGGTTGCGGAAGCCCTTGAGCTTCGGCAGGCGCATGTGGATCGGCATCTGGCCACCCTCGAACGTCGAAGGGACGTTCTTGCGTGCCTTCGTGCCCTTCGTGCCGCGGCCAGCGGTCTTGCCCTTCGAGCCCTCACCGCGACCAACGCGGGTGCGTGCGGTCTTCGACCCCTTGGCTGGCTTCAGGTCGTGAAGCTTGATGACGTCAGTCATGACTATGCCTCCTCAACTTTCACGAGGTGGTTCACCACGGCGAGCAAGCCGCGGGTCTGCTCGTTGTCGTCACGGACGACGCTCTGGCGGATCTTCCGCAGGCCCAGCGTCCGAAGGCTTTCGCGCTGGTTCCAGCGCGCGCCCACGGTGCCGCGCACCTGGGTGATCTTTACCTGTCCATCTTTCTTGGCAGCCATGACTAGCTGGTCCCTTCACGTGCGGCCGCCGCGGCAAGCGCGTCGGCGTCGCGCCGGGCCCGCAGCATGCCGGCGGGCGCGACGTCCTCGATGGGCAGACCACGTCGGGCCGCCACCTCTTCGGGACGCTGCAGCAGCTTGAGCGCGGCAACGGTGGCATGCACCACGTTGATCGCGTTGTCGCTGCCCAGCGACTTGGCCAAGATGTCGTGCACGCCAGCGCATTCCAGCACGGCACGCGCGGCACCGCCGGCGATCACACCGGTACCGGGGCTGGCAGGGCGCAGCATGACGACGCCAGCGGCGGCCTCACCCTGAACCGGGTGGACGATCGTCCCGCCGATCAGCGGAACGCGGAAGAAGCCCTTGCGTGCCTCTTCGACGCCCTTGGCGATGGCAGCGGGAACTTCCTTGGCCTTGCCGTAGCCGACGCCGACCATGCCCTTGCCGTCGCCGACGATGACCAGTGCGGTGAAGCTGAAGCGCCGACCACCCTTGACCACCTTGGAGACGCGGTTGATCGCGACGACGCGCTCGAGGTACTGGCTCTTCTCGCCACCGTCGCGGCCACGGTCGCCGCGGCCACCACGGTCGTCACGACGGCCACGGCCGTCACGGTCGCCGCCACGTCCGGAACGGTTGTCCGTGGTACTCGGGGCCGCGGTACCGGCAGTTACTGGCTGCTCGGTCATCGTGCAGTCCTTCCGTTATCAGTCATCAGAATTTCAGCCCGCTCTCGCGCGCGGCATCCGCCAGCGCCGCGATCCGGCCTCCGTAGGTGTAGCCACCGCGGTCGAAGACCACGGTCTCGATGCCTGCCGCCTTGGCGCGCTCGGCGATCAACTGGCCGACCCGGACGCTGTGGGCCTTCTTGTCGCCTTCGACCGCGCGGACGTCGGCCTCGATGGACGACGCGGCGGCCAGCGTGACGCCCTCCAGGTCGTTGACGAGCTGAACGTGGATGTGCCGCGAGGAGCGGTTCACCACCAGGCGAGGGGTCTCGCCGGTGCCCGAGATCTTCTTGCGAAGACGGGCGTGCCTGCGAAGGCGTGCGACGCGCCGAGCCTCGGAGACGTTCTGCCCCACCGGCTTACGCTTCGCGGGAGCCTCAGAATTCTTGGTTGCGGCCATGTCTACTTACCTGTCTTTCCGACCTTGCGACGGATCTGCTCACCCTCGTAGCGGACGCCCTTGCCCTTATACGGGTCGGGGCGGCGCAGGCGGCGGATGTTCGCCGAAATCTGGCCGACCTTTTGCTTGTCGATCCCCGAGATCGAGAACTTGGTGGGCGTCTCGACGGCGAACGTGATGCCCTCGGGCGCCTCGATCACGACGGGGTGGCTGTAGCCGAGGGCGAACTCCAGGGTCTGGCCCTTGAGCACGACGCGGTAGCCGACACCGAAGATCTCCATCTTCGTGGTGTAGCCCTCGGTGACGCCCGTGATGAGGTTGGCCACCAGGGTGCGCGACAGCCCGTGCAGCGAGCGGTTGAGCCGCTCGTCGTTGGGGCGAGTCACCACGATGGCGCCATCGTCGTTGCGCGACACCGAGATCGGCTCGGCAACGTCGAGTGCCAGGGTGCCCTTCGGGCCCTTGACGGACACGCTCTGTCCGTCGATGTTGACGTCGACTCCGGCGGGAACCAGAACCGGTTGCTTTCCAATACGCGACATGTCTAACCCCTCACCACACGTAGGCGAGGACTTCGCCGCCCACGCCGGATCGCGCTGCCTGACGGTCGGTGAGCAGGCCCGATGACGTGGAGATGATCGCCACGCCAAGCCCGCCGAGCACCCGCGGCAGATTGGTTGATTTTGCGTACACGCGGAGACCGGGCTTGGACACCCGGCGCAGGCCCGCGATGCTGCGCTCACGGCTTGGGCCGTACTTCAGTTGCACCACCAGCGACTTGCCGACCCGAGCATCCTCGGTGCGGTAGTTGGAGATGTAGCCCTCGGCCTTGAGGATCTCGGCGATGTTCGCCTTGATCTTGCTGTGCGGCAAGGTCACTTCATCGTGGTAGGCCGAATTTGCGTTGCGCAGACGTGTCAAGAAGTCTGCGATCGGGTCCGTCATCGTCATGACAGCGGTGTCACCTTTCTCGCAGCGGTTCCCCTCAAGTCAATGTGGGGGCCTACCGCGAACCTTTCTCGGATTGGTCTCAAGTCTCTTGTCCGCTTACCAGCTGGACTTCTGAACGCCGGGCAGTTCGCCGGCATGTGCCATCTCCCGCAAGCAGATTCGGCACAGGCCGAACTTGCGGTATACGGCGTGCGGGCGACCGCACCTGTTGCAGCGGGTGTATCCGCGGACCTTGAACTTCGGCTTCTTGTTGGCCTTGTTGACCAGAGCCTTCTTTGCCATCTGCTCAGTTCTCCTTGAACGGGAAGCCAAGTGCGCGCAGCAGCGCGCGACCTTCGTCGTCATTCGTCGCCGAGGTGACGACGGTGATGTCCATGCCACGGGGGCGATCGATGCTGTCGACGTCGATCTCGTGGAACACGGATTGCTCGGCGAGACCGAACGTGTAGTTGCCACTGCCGTCGAACTGCTTGGGCGACAAGCCGCGGAAGTCGCGGATACGCGGCAGCGCGATCGAGACCAGGCGGTCGAGGAACTCCCACATGCGATCGTTGCGCAGCGTCACGCGGGCGCCGATGGGCATGCCCTCGCGAAGCTTGAACTGAGCGATCGACTTTGTCGCCTTGCGGATCTCCGGCTTCTGGCCGGTGATCAGCGCGAGGTCGTTGACCGCGCCGTTGATCAGCTTGGCGTCACGGGCGGCGTCGCCGACACCCATGTTGACGACGACCTTGACCACGCCGGGGATCTGCATGACGTTGTCGTAGCCGAACTCCTTGTTCAGCGCGTCCTTGATCTCTTCGCGGTAGCGCTGCTTCAGTCGAGGTGCAACCTTGGTCTGCTCTGCGGTAGTCATCCCTAAATGTCCTTGCCGTTCTTCTTCGAGACGCGAACGTTCTTGCCGGTCTCTTCGTCGCGGCGGTACCCGATGCGAGTGGGGTTGCCGTCGGAGTCCACGACCATCACGTTGCTCACGTCGATGGCCGCCTCCTGCGTGACGATGCCGCCGGACTGCGCGCCACGCTCGTTGCGCGAGATCGCGGTGTGCTTCTTGATCCGGTTGACGCCCTCGACCAGAACCTTGTTACGGCTCGGGTACGCCTGCAGGACCTTGCCCTTCGCGCCCTTGTCCTTGCCCGAGATGACCAGCACGGTGTCGCCCTTGTGCACCTTCATTTACAGCACCTCCGGGGCCAGCGAAACGATCTTCATGAACTTCTTCTCGCGCAGTTCGCGACCGACCGGCCCGAAGATGCGGGTACCGCGCGGGTCGTTGTCGGCCTTGATGATGACGGCGGCGTTCTCGTCGAACTTGATGTAGCTGCCATCGGCACGACGGCGCTCCTTGACGGTGCGGACGATGACGGCCTTGACGACGTCGCCTCGCTTGACGTTGCCGCCGGGGATGGCGTCCTTGACCGTCGCGACGATGACATCACCGATACCGGCATAGCGCCGCGACGAGCCGCCGAGCACGCGGATGCACAAGATCTCCTTGGCACCGGTGTTGTCGGCGACCTTGAGCCGCGATTCTTGCTGAATCACTCGATCTCCTCGATTACTTGCATGTTCGGTACTCCGAGCAGCCCAAACCAGCACTGAATCACTCGACGTACGCGGTCTTCGCCACCGAAGGGCACGCAGGGTTCTCAGCGATGAGCGCTTACGAAAGAGCAAGCGAACACAGACGACAACCGAGGTCTGCCCAAGGCAACCCCTAGATACTAGGTGAGCGGCGGCGCAGAACCAAATCCGTGCTGGTCAACCCCGCGGTTTGTGCACATCCACCCGCGCCCACCGCGGGTTTCTACACCCAAATTACGCCGAGGCGACGCAGCGGAAGCCGATGTGCGTGGTCGCACTGTCCTGCGACTGCGGGGATCTGGCAGCGGGCCGGTACCGGTGGCAGTACTCCGGCGCGCATAGGTGTGAGCCGCCCTTGAGGGTCTGGTTGACCGTCGGATCGGGGTCACGGCTCGGAGTGCAGCACCCCTTCGGCTCGTCGGGGCGGTGTTGGGAGAAGTACGGAGTGGTCGTCCACTCCCATACGTTGCCGATCATGTCGACGAGGCCAAATCCGTTCGCGGGGAAGCTCCCGACGGGCGACGTTCCGACCCAGCCTTCGGCGCCGTCGTTGCGGTAGGGAAACCGACCCTGCCAGGTGTTGGCCATCAACACGCCGTCCGGACTGACGTCCTCACCCCAGGGATAGGTCGTCGAGGCGCCGCCGCACGCGGCGTACTCCCACTCCGTCTCGGTGGGCAGCCGCCGGCCCGCCCACGCCGCATAGGCCGCGGCATCGACGTAGCAGACCTGCACCACGGGGTGATCCAGACGATCCTCTACCCCCGTGCTCGGGCCGAATGGGTGACGCCACGAAGCCCCTGGCGCCCAGTCCCACCACCGCCGCCAGTCCCTCAGGTCGACGGGCCCCGGGGTCGGCCGGAACACCAATCCGCCGGGGACCAAGTCGGCCGCGGCGACGCCCGGATACAGCGCAGGATCGAGCGGACGCTCGGCGACCGTGACGTAACCCGTCGCCTCGACGAACTCGGCAAATTGCCCATTGGTGACCGGATGCCGTTCGACCGCAAGGGCTTTCACGGTTGCGGTGCGCACCGGGGCCTCGTCCGGGTAGAAGCTTGTCGACCCCATCCGGAAGGATCCGCCGGGCAGCTCCATCAGATCGGTCAGGGTCACGGTATCCGGATCTCGAAGTCTCCGGTGATCACGTCCCCTACCGCGTCGAGGTCTGTGAAGTCGGGGGGCGCTTGCACGTGAACGGCGACGAGGTAGTCGTTCGTGTTGGTCCAGACGTGCACGATGCGGTCGACGAACTTGATCGCATCCTGCGAGGTATTGGAGAGGGTGCCCGTCAACTTCTGACCGCTGTAGTCGCACAGTTCGCCCGGCAGGAGGCTGAGCGCGCTGACGGCGTACCCGGCGGTCTGATGATCGGCGTACTCCCGGAATGCTCGTGCCGCATCAAGTTTCGTCTCGGCAATGGTCACCGTGGCCATCGCGCCGTCGGGTCCTTCCATCCGCGTCGCGACGTCACCGGATCCCCTGGTCAGCTGCCAGCCGCCGGGCACCGGCACCGTGACCTGGGGGGCGTGCGGATCAGCGACCTTTGCGACGATGAGCACCCCGGGCCGGACGGGAGGTGAACACGTCACCTCCGCCGCGGGGATGGGTGCGCGGGTGGTGGGGACGACGCCGAAGGGAGGTGCCTCGTTGGTGGCTGAGGGCCCAGAGGGTGCGGCCGTCATCGTCTTCGACGGTTTGGCGCTAGTAGACGCCGACGACCTAGCGGTGGGCGAACCCTCGGTCATGTCGTTGCACGCCGAGGCCGTCGTCGCCGCAACGCAGATGGCGCCGACTGCGGTCCATCGCCAGAGGTTCATCAATCCTTCGAGAATGCCTTCGCAAGGTCTCGTTCGACGTCGACGTACGGCGTACCCGAGATGTCGACAACCACCTTAGCGATGGTCCCGCCGGTGAAGTCGTACGGCGCCTTGTAGCTGCTCGACACGGGTTGACCCCCGTTGCGCCCCACCGCGACACCGCCGCCCGCCAGTCCGAAGCTGCCCGGATGGGCCCGTACCCCCGACATCGTGGCAACGGCGTCACCGTCGACGAACAACGAGACGTCGCCAATCGGCGTATGGCTACCCTCGACCGTGCCGGTCAACTGGTACCGAACGCCGAACACGTGGCTGCCGAGCGGGATCGGGTCCGGTGCGGAGAGCCTCTGCTCCTCCTCGCCCATGAAGTTGTAGACGTAGTGCAACCTGCCGTCCTGGATGAAGAGCACGTGCCCACCGTGGCCGGCGCCCTGCTTGAACAGCACGCCCTCGGCTCCCGTGGTGTCGATGGTGACTTCGGCCAGCACCGAGAAGGACTGGCCGCGAATCTCGACGGCCGCTCCGATGCCGACCTCGGCGGTGCCCGGGTAATAGGTGAAGGTCTTGCGGTCGACGGACAGGTAGGGCCGGAAGCGGCCGAGCGTCTCGAAGATGTTGAGGTCTCCCAACGGAAGGCCGTTGTACTTGGCCGCCTCGGCGAACCACAGCTTCTTGAGTTCCTCCAGCTTCTCGGGCTGTTCGGCTGCGAGGTCGTGGCACTGGCTTCGGTCGGACTCGATGTGGAAGAGCTCCCAGCGGTCGTCGTCGAAGTGCGACCATCCCGCCGGGCTCGCAGCGTGCACGGTGTTGGCGAACCAGCCCTCGTGCCAGATGCCGCGAGTGCCGAGCATCGTGTAGAACTGCGTATCCTTGCCGGTGTCGGCGGACGAATCCTCCAACGCCGCCTTGAAACTCACGCCATCGAGTGGTTTCTGGGCGATTCCCGCGACCTCGTCAGGCGCCGTGATGCCGAGTAGGTCATAGATGGTGGGCGTGACGTCGCAGACGTTGACGTAGTTGTCCCGTAACTCGCCGTGGGCCTTGATTCCCTTGGGCCAGCTGATGATTGCCGTATCGGCGATTCCACCCTCGTGCGAGGCGTAGCGCTTGAAGAGCTTGTAGGGCGTGTTGAACGCCATCGCCCAGCCGACCGGATAGTGGTTGTAGGTATCCGGTCCGCCGAGGTGGTCGTAGAAGCGCATGCTCTCTTCGACGGTGTCGATGTAGCCGTTGAAGAACTTGTTCTCGTTGACCGAACCGTTGGGTCCGCCCTCACCGCTGGCTCCGTTGTCGGAGATCGTGACGATGATGGTGTTGTCCAGCTGTCCGGACTCCTCCAGGTAGTCGAGGATGCGCCCGATCTGCGCGTCGGTGTAGGACAGGAAGCCTGCGAACACCTCTGCCATCCGGCTGAACAGCCGCTTCTCCTCGTCGTTGAGCGTGTCCCACGGCCGCACGGTGTCCTGGTACGGCCAGGCTTCGCCGTTCGGCCCCTTCACGTCGAGATACGGGTTGACGGGCGATAATTCGGTGTCCGGCGGCACGATGCCGAGCCTCTTCTGGTTTTCCAGGACGATCTCGCGGTACGCCTCGTAGCCCATGTCGAACTTGCCCGCGTACTTGTCGGCCCACTCCTTGAAGACGTGGTGCGGGGCATGCCCAGCGCCGGGGCAGACATAGCTGAACCACGGCTTGTCGGGCGCGATCACCTTGGCGTCCCGAATGAACTCGATGGTCTTGTCCGCCAGATCCTTTGAGAGGTGGTAGCCCTCCTCGGGGGTGGCTGGCGCGGGCACGGGGTGGTTGTCGTACACCAACTCCGGATACCACTGGTCGGTCTCGCCGCCCATGAAGCCGTAGAACCGTTCGAAGCCGCGGCTCAACGGCCAATGCCGTTTGGTGGCAGCAAGATTGGACTCTTCGAGCGGCGTAAGGTGCCACTTGCCGACGCAGTAGGTGTTGTAACCGCGCTCGGCGAGTACCTCGGGGAGCAGTGCGGTGTCCGCAGGGATGCGGCCGTTGCAGTTGGGGAAGCCGTCGGTGAACTCTTCGATGGTCGCCATGCCGACCGTGGTGGCATTGCGGCCGGTGAGCAACGACGCCCTCGTCGGCGAGCACAGCGCCGTCGTGTGGAACTGCGAAAGCCGCACCCCCCGTTCGGCCAGGCGGGTCATGGCGGGCATCTCCACTAGGCCGCCGAAGCAGTCCCACGTCGCGATGCCCGTGTCGTCCCACACGAGGTAGAGGATGTTGGGCGCGTCGGCCGGGGCGACTGGAGCGGCATAGGGAGCCCAGTCCGGCTCGGAATCCCGGATGTCGACCTCGATCTTGCCGTTGAACTCCGTTGCCATGGCTACCTCGTCCCGGTCGCTGATCGCCGTTGGTCGACGGTCGCCGCGAGATTACACCGGCAACATTGCACATGGCTGAGAAATCGACGCGCGGGGAAGCCGCCACACGCTCGTCGCCTATAGCCGCTCCGACACGGTCACCAGCCTGATCATCGCCGCATTCCAGGTGTCGACGATGGGCGTGCCTGCCGTCGCCGCTTCCCCGCAAGCGCTTACCGCCATCGCGGTGGTAGCGAAACCCATGTCTCGAAGGCGCCCGGCGTGCTCCCTGATCCGCTCGGTGAAATCCCTTGGCAGGTATTGCAATCCACCGTGCACACAGTGCGCCAGATAGTCGAGCGCGTCGCGGACGGTCCGTCCTGCGGGACCCAACGGCTCGTCGACAACCCCGGTGGACATCTGGGTTGCAGGCGATCCGACGAACGCCGGGATGACGAGTTCGTCGTCGAGGAGGACTGCGATCGGGTGCACAACGAGGCGTCCGAGGGACCTACGGACCACACCGCTGATCATGGCAGGGCGCTGGAGCTCGGAAACCCTGCTCAGTGCGTCCGACAACGCGTCGAGGGCGCCCGGCGTCTCCGGGCGGTACTCGTCGACGACCAGCGCAAGAAACCCCTTGACGTCTGTGATCTCGGCGATCAGCCGCTGGCTACCCGGCTCGTACGCGAGGTGGTTCACACGGCCGACCACCAGGACCCGGACGTCGGTTGCTTCGTGGCGCGGACGCACCAGCCTCGGAAGGGCCCGCTGTATTTCCAGGTCGAGCGCGGCGAAGTCCACGGCGCGGATCGTGGCGGGCAACTGCTCCCAACCCCGACCCACCGGCGTCACCGAGGTCTTCGCGGCAATCGAGTTCGACAGCTTCAGGCGTCGGTTGGCCAGCCGCTCGGACGTGGCGGTGACGATGGATCCGGACGCCAAGCGCCCCAGCGTCGTGCCGGCCATCCGGGTAGCGGCCACGGCGGCACCATCGAATACCAGATCTGGCTTATCGTCCCAGTCGCGATGAATCGTCATGCAGAGCCCGTCGCCGACCACGTAGACGACTGCGGCCACGGACCGCCCTCGACGCCGCACGGTGGCCCCGACAGCGGTCAGGGTGGTCAGTTTCATTGGCGTGCTGTGTGCTTCGTCGGCACCGATGACCTGGGACGCTGCGAGCCGGGGCCCGCCAGAGGCCTGGGAACGGGCGCGTAGTTCGGCGATGAGTTCGGCGGCGCGGCCACGATCGTATGCCGCGCTGCGTTGTCGGTACGCCTCCAGCTGTTGCTCCAGATCGCTGGTGGCGTCGGCCAACCAGCGCGCGTTGAGCTGACCGAGTCGGCGGGCCGCATCCGCGATTCGAGTGAGCAGGACTTCCGAGGTGTTGGCAACTCCGATCTGCAAGATGTCGCGTCCCAGTGCGTCGGCGAGGGCGCGGGCGCCGGTAGCCGATGAGCCGCCGATGTCTATGGTGATCTCGGCTGCATCTCGATCGCGTTCGTCGGCGATGCGGAATGCCCACACCGCCTGGATGATCGCTATCGCCTTCTCCGCACCGGAGCTCGCGCAGGTTGCGTACTCGAGGCGTTCGGGAACCCGGAATAGCACTGTGCTGGTTGATAATTCGACGACCGGCGGACTCGTGCGACGCACGGTGGCAGCGAGGCCGGACTGCGTTCGACGCCGCGCGGTGCGTAAAGCCGCGGCCCCGAACTGCTCGACGAGTTCGTCGTCGGAGATCGATCCCGGCGACCAGGTCCGGGCGCCGCCGCCCGGAGCGTCGCCAGCATGGCTGAGATACCCGAGAACGAGCGCGATTCTGTGGCGGCACGGCGCCGACGCGCCGCAACTACAGGTGGCCTGCGGCAACGGCGCTTCGGCGGCCAGCGCGACGCGGGCGCCGTCGGCGAAGTCCGCGGTCAGCGTTCCGTCGACGGATTGGCCGATGGTGGGCGGCGTGGCCGAATCAAGTTCGCGCTGAGCGCGTTTCACCAACCCACGGTTCGCCAATGCGATCAGGGTGTCGACGGTGATGCCGTCCAGATCGGGGCGCTTCAGCGGCTCAGGCACGCGTCATCGATTCAGACAATCGGCGATGAACCCGACTAGATGACTCGGCGTCATCGCACCGACGTGCACACCGTATTCCGCCAGACGCTCGGCTACCGCTCGGTCGTATACGGGTCGCGCGTCGGTATCGAGCGCGGTAAGGGCGATCGCCGTACCACCCTCCTCGACGACGTCTCGTAGTTGCGCGATCAGTTCGGTGGGATCACCACCCTCGAACAGGTCACTGATCAGCACGAGGAGGACCCTGCGGGGGTTGTGGATGAGGTTGACGCCATACCGCACCGCAGAGGCGATGTCAGTGCCGCCGCCGAGTTGCACCTTCATCAGCAACTCGACCGGATCCGTGACGTCGCGGGTGAGGTCGACCACCGCGGTGTCGAATGCGATGAGATGCGTTGAAATGCCTGGCAATCCCCACAGGCAGCTGGCCGTCACGGCCGAGTGGATGACCGAGTCGACCATCGAACCCGATTGGTCGACGAGCAGGATGACCTGCCAAGGTTTCAGGTGGCGTTCATCGCGGGCCAGGAACCACGGCCGTTCGATGACCAGCTGCCGATGCTCCAGATCGTAGTGCTTGAGGTTGCGGCGAATGGTTTGGCGGATGTCCAGATCACGGACCCTGCCGTGGATGCTGCGGTGCCGCGTCCTGCTTCCGCCGAACGCACGACGGGTCTCGGTTGACAACGCCTCGACGAGACGTCTGACCACCTCGGCGACGATTCGGCGCGCCGCGGTGAGCACCTCCGGATTCATCAGATGCTTCGTCCGCAGAACGGCCCGCAGCAATGCCTCGTTGGGCTCCACCCGGTTCAAGACCGCCGCATCGGTGACCAGATCCTCGATCTGGTAGCGCTCCAATGCATCTCGTTCGAGACGTTCGATGGTTTGTTGAGGAAAGAGGGTGTGCACCTCGTTGATCCAGTCCACGGTGGTGACTACCGAGCCGTCGTCACCGGCACCTCGATTGCCGTCGGGCCTCACCCCGCGGCCCTGCTGCTCGGGATCGCGACCGTACAACCACGACAGCGCGGCATCTTGGCGAGCGGCCTCGAGACCCAGCTGGCCGGTCTTTTCGCCGGGGCGCCCCAAGATGAGCCGCCACCGCTCCAGCGTCGGGTCGCCCGGTTCCGAGGCGTCGCTTGGATTGGTGGTCACGGCGTCAGGCCCGCCGCGCGCAGGGCCACATCGACGTCGGCTTCCAAAAGCTGAGCCGCAGCCAGATCCGCTGGGTCGGTAGCGGTTCTGACGAAAGAGCGACCAGTGGCCCGCAGACCCCGTGCCCGCAACAGCCGGTCGGCGATCTGTGCCCGTTCCCGGGGAGGGAAGTATTCGAAGGCCTGGCGCAGCGATGGAAGTGCGAGCAGGAAGTCGTTCTCTGACTGCTCTCGGACGATCTGATCCAAGGCGGTGAGGACGCTGGATGATTTCGTGTCACCGAGCACCTCTTCGCGGGCCAGCGCGAAGAGCCCAGTGAGCCAGTCCCCCAAGACCTCTGGCCTGCTCATGCGACGGACGACCGCAACCGGATCGTCGATGAAATCCGTCGTTTCGGATAGGCTCCACAGCGCGCCAAACCCGGCGCCGCGCAAGTCTGGTGGCGTCTGCGGGTTGTCCGACAATCGGACCAATAACGCGCCAATGACTTCGGATTCGAGTCCCGCGGCGTCACCTGCGAAGCGCAGGGTGTCTCGCAGGGCGGCGATGGCGGCGACCTCGCCGAGATCCGCGCTGCGTTGCGGAGCCGTCCTCGATTCGGCGAGCCAGCCGATTCGCAAGGATGCCATCCGCAGTAGCTCGAGATATTCGGCTTGCTGATGCGTTTGGTACAGCCAGTCGTGGCGCCAAAGCGCCAATACATTGGCCAATAGCGACCCGACTCCAGCCATCGAGTGTGCACCGCGGACCGCATTCGTCGCGAGACCAATCACGTCCGGCAAGGTATCGAGCGCTCCGCAGAGCACCGCATCGAACAACGCCGCGCCGACAGCGTCTGGATCAGTACCCGCCGCGACAACGCGTTCCTTCAGGAGATGGATGGTGGCCGCTGTCAACGTCGCTCCGTAAGCGGCAACCTCGACGATATGCGGCAGTTGCGTATCGGGTTCGGTCAGATCCCAGCGCTCAGAGGTGACGTTCTTGGTGGCCGCAGACGGACCCGCGCCCCGGGTGAAGCCCGGAATTTCCAGTACCCGAAGACAATTGAGGGCACGACTGCGGGCCAAGTCGTCAGCATCGGTCAGGTCGAGGGTCACCTTTCGCGGTGGCTCCAGTCCGAGTCGCTCGAGAATGTCGTCGACATACCCAACCAGCGGTGGCAACGGAGTGTCAACATGCAGCTTCCCAGTCGCCGCGCCGGTGAGTGCGTCGAGCATTTCCATGACAGCCGGGTGCGTACCACGCTGAACGATTCCGCGGGCGGCCCACGGCAACGGCACAGGAAGATCCTCCGATACCAGCACCGACGCCAACGCGTCCAGCACGTCGGTGCGGCTCGCCGACACGTGTCCGCGCAGGGCGGCCAAGCCGTATGAAACCATCCGCACGGCAACGAGATCCGCGGTCGATGCCGCGACCTTACGCTCACGTAGTCTGGCGATCACGGCGTCGACGAGCCTGTCGGCCGCCCCCTGGGCGCCGTGCCGCCAGAGCATGTCGTAGTACCCAGGCGAGGGCATGCCCGACTGGTATCCGCTGAAGGCGTCGAGCCGACGATACGAATACGGCACCAGGTAGGTGCCGACGCGAACACCCTCCGGCGGTTCGGGGATATCAGGCCAGCCGCCGTGTCGGCCGGTATCGGATGCGAGAGCCGTCACCAGTGCGGGCCGGTGAAATCCCCCGGTGACGACCACGACTGGTCGACCAGAGGCGTGGTGTCGTGCCGCGCTGATCCAACGCGACATGTAGTTCTCACGTTCTGCGTCGTAGTCACCGCCGGCAGCCGAGCCGCGCAATGTGTCGAAGTATTCGTCGAGCAGCGCGGCCGTTCGCGATAAGTCGACATCGTCGTCCCCCGCCGGGATCTCGACGAGATGGTCCCACAACGCGTCGGTGTTGACGACAGCATACCGGGTGCAGAGCATCGAAAGCCCTGCAGCATAACGCTCGTCGGCGTCGGAATACCGGTTCGGCCGATCCGCGAAGGCCCGGTGCCAGGCAGGCAGGTCGATGAACAACGGAGTCGCACCGACTTCGCGCGCGGTGGTGAGGGCAAGCCACTCCGGCGAGTAGTCGCACAGCGGCGCCCACACCATCCGGCGATCATCACCGCCGGTGCTGAAGCTGAACATCGCGATGGGGAGTCGGTGGCCCAGCAGCAGAGAGTCCAGATGGTCGTTGTAGTCCGCGCCGCCTTCGATCAGCACGTAGGCGGGTCTCAACCGCCGAATCGTCGCCCGCACCAGGCGGGCGCACGCCGGGCTGTGATGACGCACGCCGATGACGTGGACGTTGTCTGGCATTCAGGCTTCGTTCAATTGGTAACGGGCGTCGTGGAAGTCACGCCAGGCCTTGCCACGCCGACGAGAATGATGCTCGACATACGCGCGCACCTTGCCGAGATCCTCCGCATTGTCCTTGACGGCGGTGCCGGCGATCGCTCCCACGATGTCGGCGGCAGAGGGTCCTTCGCTGCGCAGGTACCACGCCCGCAGTCCGATCGCGTGCGCCATAGAGACCGCCTCCGCGGTGCTCATCACGGCCGTCGGTGTATCGACCGGGTCCCCATTCTCGGTGTATCCCGTGCGCAGTTCCCGGAAGACCGTCACCAGGACGTCCAGCACATCCTCACTCTGCTCGACGGTCACACCGGACTCCGCCAGCATCCTGGCCGACTCCCGCCGCACCAGCTCGACCTCGCTGTCCTTGTCGGCGATCGGGAAGACCGTCTCGAAGCTGAATCGCCGCTTGAGCGCGGCACTCATCTCGTTGACACCACGGTCACGCGTATTGGCGGTGGCAATGACGTTGAAACCTGCTCGCGCGAAGACGTTTCCCTCCTCGCCGCGGAGCTCCGGGATGGCCATCACCCGCTCCGAGAGCACCGACAGCAGGCTGTCTTGGACCTCGAGCGGGCAGCGGGTGATTTCCTCGAAGCGCACGATCGCACCGCGCTGCATCCCGGTGAGCAGCGGTGCCGGCACTACGGATTCGGATGTCGGCCCGTTGGCGAGAAGCATTGCGTAGTTCCACGAGTACTTGATCTGATCTTCGGTCGTGGCCGCGCCACCCTGGATAGTCAGCGTCGAGTCGGCACTGACGGCAGCCGAAATCAGCTCGGAAAGCCAGGATTTCGCGGTGCCAGGCTCTCCGACGAGGATCAGGCCCCGCGAGGTCGCGAGGGTGACCAGCGCACGCTCGATGAGCGCGGGGTCGCCGACGAACTTGGGCTCGATCCTTCGGTGCGCGTCACCGAGAATGAAGGTCCGAGCCGCGCGCATGCTGAGCGCCCAGCCGGGCGGGCGCGGGTGGACGTCATCGGACCGCAGTCGTTCCAACTCCGCGGCGTAGCGGATTTCGGCGGGGGGCCGTTGCATGCCCACGTCGAAGGCGCTCATTTGCGATACCCCTCCAGGTCTGCGAGGTCAGCCAACAACTCCGACATCAGGACCGCGTCGACGTCACCCAGCGATCCCGCCGACAGAGATACGGATCTGATCGTTTGGTCGCCGAGCGCCTCTGGGGCGCCGACAACAATCCCCGGTCGGAATTCGATCGTCATCTCCGCGCCCGACGGGAGCAGTTGGCCCACCGTGCACTGCACCCCGGCGTCCTCGGGCGCGCCACGTTCCCAGCCCTGCTTGGCCATGCCGAGGAGGGCCGAGCTCGGAACGATGAGGCCGTCGAACCTGCGCAATACATTCCCCGACGGTTCGTCACCGACGAGCCGAAACACGGGTCGGCCCAACTGTGGGAATGGTTGCAGGAGTTCGTAATCTGCAAAGAGCTCCGACCATGCTGACAGCTGTGACGGATCCAACTGGACCGGGTGGACGATGCCAACCATCGCATCGTCGTCGAGAAAGTGCGGATTGTCGTCGACATCGGAGTACGTATTATCCTCTGCCACACGAAAACTGACGGCGATTGACCCATCAGCGCGATAGCTGGCCCAGACCAATCGGCGGACGAGAATTCCGACCAACGGGTGGGTCACGAAATGTGAGATGAAGTCCCTGCCATCGACTTTGCGTTGGTACCGCATGGCGCGGCGCAGTCGGGTGATCTGATCACTGGCGACGCCACGGACATCCTTCTTCAATGTCGAGAATCGCTTGGTCTCGGCGGCGGCGAGGTCTGAGTCGTCGGTAGCGGCGGGCTTCGGAAGCGACTTTCGTGGCTTGCCGTCGGCGTCGGTGAGATAGGGCCTGAGCGTCGCGTCGAATCCGGCGACGAACTGTCGCGGGCCAAAGTCGATCGTCGTGGTGCCGTGTGCCGACAAACCGAAATCCGGCACCAGTCGATCACCGAGCTCCTCGGCCGTGAGCTGTAACTCCCGCGCGACCTCGATGATCTTTTCCTGGGCCTTGGCCCGTAACGCCTTGAACGGCACCTTTTGTGATATCCGATATAGGTGCATCAACGCGAGATCCGTACCGATGTTCGACAGGACGTCCAGGCCCAGCGCCGCACGTTGATGAGCGCTCTCACCCGGCCATGCGCGGATCAACGGTGAAATGGCGCGCACTGTGTCATCGTCGCCCACCCAACCCTGCAACCGAAGCGCCCAGATGTCCTTGACGGGGTAGTCGGCGAGCTGAAATTGCTCGAACAGCGCCCACGCCCAGGCAGCCAACGACTGTGGGTCACACTGCTGTATTACCAATTCCAGTCCTGCGTAGGGTCTTTCACCCACGGACAGCCGGCACAAGGTGATGAGTGGCACGATGTTTGCTCTGGGTATGCCAAACTGGCCGTCGACCATGGCGACTTGGGGAAGCATCTCGGGCATCAGCCAGCCAGGCGTTGACCGCAGGGCCTGCGCAACGAGGTTCGATTGATCCTGAAGAACCGCGGGCGGTGCCGCGGACTCGGGTAGCGGGTCGTGGATTTCGGCCAGGTCTTCAATCGTTTTCGCAACGTCGCTGTCCAGCGCTGGAGTCAGTTCGGTGACTATGTCGGGATGAGATCGTGCATATGCCTGCATCATCGCGCGTCCGACATTCGATCCAGATCGGGACAGCTCCGTGAGGCCGATCTCCGGGGCGAGAATGGTCAACGCTCGCAAGGATTGCCGGGCACCCTTGCACTGCTGACGAGACAACAGGGCCTGGAAGGCTTCTGCGGAAGGGCACATCGAAAGCAGCTCGACGAGCTCGGCCGTGTCGGCCACGGTGGAACCGTTGTCGAGCTTCTTTCCGATTGCAGCGATCGCCGCGGATCCAACTCTGGCAGCCGCGGTGGCGTAACCACTCATGTGTTCGGTACCGGAACTCCAGCTGTCGTAGGACGTAGTGCGATCGACGAGTTCATTCAGTTGCTCCGGAGTATGAACGGCCGCGAGCAGTGTTTCGAATGCCATTCCCGTGAACGGCCCTCCAGCCAGCGCCCGGTGAATCAGTTCCTCGGATGTCGGCGCGAGGAACGCACCGGTGGTTGCGTCCACGCGATCTGTGCTCAGCGCATCCAGAGCCATCGTGTAGTCGTCATCGGAACAGCACACCAACTGCGCTCTCAGATAACGCGTTTGATCGTTTGCCCACATTCCCAATGGTTCTGTGTGGTAACAGAGGGCAGATCGGTGGTTGTACGAATACGCCGTGTATTCCGGCCACGAACGGATGTGCCTGGATTCCATCCACGCGGCCAGCGCCGCGTGGACGCCATGTGTCTGCGTCAGCCACTTCAACAGTCGAACGGCCCGATTGTTCCGGGCGCCGCAAGAGAGCAGCACGCCCAGACTCACCGAATCGGGTGTGTTCCAATCACATTGCTCGACGACCGTCGTCAGCCGTCGGTCGCTTTCCGGCGCGGCAAGGCGCTCACGGAGCGCACCAGCGACCTCGGCGATGTAGTTTTGCACCGAAAGCGGTTCGATGCTGTCTCGACGAATCGGCCGCCCGTCGTTTCGCCATGGGTAGACGCGCCTCTTCCACTTGCTCGACAGCTCGAAGGGAACCGTCATCGGTTCATCACTCCCAGCATGTCGGTGATGACCTCCGACGTGAAGATCCGCCCGAGTTCACCGAAGCTGCCCTGCCCCGTCGTCACGGTAAACGTCTGTGTCTCCACTTCCCGCGGGTCGGGGGGGATGCCCGGATGCAGCGAGATCGAAACCCTGCGCCCCTTCGGCGCGGGCCGGCTGATCTCGCTTCGGATCCCCGCAGAGATGGGTTCTTCGAGAGTCCAGCCGCGGCTACCCAGCCCCATCAGCGCAAACGTCGAGGCCTCCGCGCCATCGAAGCGCTTCAAGTCGGCGTGCACGAGGTCGGCGTCGTCCGCGACCGTCACCTGGCGCCCGATCTGAGCAAATGGCTGCAGGATCTCGTAGTCGGCGAAGACTGCTGACCACGATGCCAACCGATCAGCGACCTGCAGAGGATGGGCAATGCCCACCGACAGCCGACCGTCCAAATCCACCGCATCGTCGTCGGAACTCGCGTAGCTGCAGTCCTCGGCAATCCGGAAGGTGGATCGCACACTGTCCCCATCGAACTGCAACCAGACCAGACGGCGCGCCAACTGCACCATGACCGGATGCCGGACGAACACCAACTCGAATTCCTCGACACTCCAACTCCGTTCATGGATCATCGCGGTTTCGAGCCGAGGCAACTGCTCCTTGGCCACGACTCGTACTTCACGCTTTACCTGCGCGAAACGGCGGTAAGCATCCTCGGCGAGTTCGGGATCGTCACGCTTGCCAGGCTTGGGCATGCTGCGTAGCGGCGCGCCGCTTTCGTCGCGGATCTGGGGCCGCAACAACTCATCGAATTCGAGTGTGAACTTCCGCGATCCGTAGTCGAATTCCGCTGCTCCCGTCTCGCCGAGGTCGAGGTCCGGGATCAATCTGTCCGCCAGTTGATCGTCGGAAAGCCCGCGAGCGACGGCGATCTCGGTCAGGCGCTCTGCCGCCTTGTCCTTCAACGGTTTCGATCGCCCCTTCTTGGACAACCTGAACAACGTGAGTAGGGCGTGATCAGTGCCGATGGTGCTCAGCACGTCGAGACCGTGCGGGACACGCCCGCTCCGCCCCTGTCCCGGCCAGCTCTTGATCATGTCGGCGATGCGGTCGACACTCGACTCGTCGGCGAACCAGGCCAAGGCATCCAGCGCCCACCGGTGTGCGCTGGGTGCACCGAATTTCCACCACGCCTCGAATAGCGCCCAACTGAGCTCGTTCAGGCTCATGACGTCGCACAGGGTCCGTAGTTCGTCTACTCCGGCGTACGGTTGGATCGGGCCGGACATCATCAGCATGACGACGATCGACTCGACGGCACCGTGCGGAAGGGCCACCCCATCGACGGTCCGAACAGGGGTCTCGAGCGCCGGTCGTGCCCAGTGAGGCAGCGGTGGAATCCGTTTCGGCAATAGGTGCAGCGGGTCGACGTCCAGGATCGCCGTGACGAGGGCGACTGCGTCGGGGTCACAGGCGCCGACCGCGCCGATCACCGCGGCGCGCGAGGAGTTCCGTGCGATGTACCGCAGGGCGCGGTGTGCTTCGTCGCGCCGAGCTCCCGACGTCTCGGACGCAGCATTCAGCAGATACGGCGCGGCGTCGACGCCGTGGCGGTCGAGGTAGGCCCGCGCCACGGCGATCAGGGAACGCCGTTGACCCGACAACCAGCGGGCGACACAGGTGACGACCTCGTCGCTGAGGATCGGACCGACGTATCCACGCGGATCACCGGACCGCGACTTCTCCGCGAATGTCGTTGCGAGCCAGCCGATGGAGGGTCCGACGCGCAGGGTGGCCGCGGGGAACCACCAGGCGTCGGAGTACACGTGATGCGGCGCCCAGCGAGAGGAGAGCACCCGCTCGACCAAGGCATCGGGGCCGTTGATGAGCGCTTCGGCGAATCCGAATCCGCCTTCACGGCAGCCATTTTCGATCTCGGCCCAGCTTCGGCGCCCGAAGAACCGGTTCTCGAAATTGCGAGCGCGGGCGAGTTCGTCAGGAGTCCAAGACAATTTGGGAGACGGGACCCGCAATCGATTTCGTACACGCGGAAGAGCGACCGCCGTGCGCTTGCCCTCCCACGGAGGTTTGGCGAGAAGCGCCGGTAGTTGAGCGTGCCGATCGGGCGCCGCAGTGCACGGCTGCTCGCCACCGGAAATCGCAGACAACTCGCGAGCCAACGGGGTATCCATGGCGGCGAGGACCCGCTGCGATCGCTCAGGAAAGTTGCGGGTGGCACGCGTGATTGCCGGGCGCACGCCCGCACGCGAGGCAAACGCGAGCAACAGCTTGAAGGCGTCCTCGCCGGGTAAGCACGCCAACGCTTCGGCGACGTGTCCGGCGCGTTCCGTCGAAAGGTGGCCAGCCAGCACCTTGGCGAGGATCGGCACCATCGCGTCCCCGAACCGGTCGATCAGCGTGGGCAGAATCCGGCGGTAGTCCTGGTAGTGGGAATCCCATCCGGTATTGACGAACAACAGATTGGAGACCATGTCGGTCGACGAAACCGAGGTCAGCAGTTCGAGCCGGGACCGATCCGCGATGAGGCCCGTCGGCACTCGGCAAGCGTCGGCCACCCACTCCTCGTTGGTCGGAAACATGAATGCCGCAGCACATTTCTGACGCGGTGTCCGTCGCATGGACTGAATCGAACGCATCGCGCCGGCATACTCCGCGGGACCGACCAATGTCAGCCGTTCGCGCAGCCGCAGTGCAACACCGAAGGGGCGCGACCCGCCGTGCGTCCAGTCACGGACTGGAAAGTCATCACTGGACCAGATCAGAAACACGCCGCGGACTTCGACGAAGTCGACGGCGGCTCGCACGGCGTAGTCGAGGCCGAATTCGGCGATCCAAAAGTCCGCGAAATCCGCAGCAGTTACGTCGCGGGCCAGATTCAGGTAAGCGATGACCCCGGCGCCGACAGTGTCGGGAGTGTCCTTGGCGGACTTGCGTCGAAAGTCGATGAAGCGGCGGCCCGCTGCGGCGAACTCGGGCTTCGCGCCGCGATAGTCCAGCATCGCGAGGACATCGCGTCGCGGGGTATCGAAGATGGCGGTGCGGATGCGTGTGACGGCCTGGTCGTCCACGGGCTTGATCACGACCGGTGGGCCATCGCGGCGCGCGAGGATCGACTTTCGCCAGCCCGGCGTCATCACGAGCGCCGCGTCGGTGCTTGTCTCGATTGCCAAAACGCGAACCCCCAAATCGTTGCGCACGAAGGACGGCGACGACGCCCCTTGTAGCCAAATATAGTTCGCTGGCGAAGGTCGCTCGGTCGTCAATGTGCGACCGGGTGCTTACCGCTGGGACGCCGGTTCGTTCACGCGGTAGAGCCGCCACGTCGGTTGGCTGTCTCCGTCATTGGGTATTTCCAGCTCCAGCGTGGCAATGTCCGCGCCCGTCTCGTAGAGGGTCGGATACCTCATGTTCAGCGCGTCCGCCAAGCCACGTCCAGTCGGCGGCACCGCCAACAGATACCTGACGCCCGTTTCGGACGGGTCGTTCAGCAGCGCGGTGAAGTCGGGATCGGACGGCACGACGAAGGTCTTCGGTTGCTCCGACGCCGCAACGATCGCGAACCCGTAGACCGTGTCGGTGATCACCGAGCTCTCCGGCAGACCCAACTTCTCCAGATAGCGGGCGATGTGACGCTCGGTGGAAAACGTCGCCGCGACGCGACGTTCGACCGCATAACGCTGCGAGACGTCGTCGGGCTTCGGCGCGATCACTACTGCGAGCGCATACTCCTGCGGCGCGTACTTCGGCAGGCTCATCGCGAATGCGGAGACCGGAACGGTGACCGCGAACACCAACGCAACGGCCACGTAAGCCAGCCAGCGCCTCTGCGGCCTCGCCACCACGGCTGCGGGCGCGAACTTGCCGCGCCGCTTTGGCCGCGCGAACTCACCCTCCGGTACCGCCAACATCGCCAGGCAGGCCGTGAAGGGAATCGCGGCGATGTAGAACCGCAGGAAGGGGAACGTCGATCCCGACGCGAAGCTGTACGCCTGGAATGCGAGCACCGCACCGTAGAGCGCCAACGGGATGATCAGCGTTGGCCAGTAGGGCCGTCGAAGCCGAACTATCCCCGCCCACAAGGCAATCGGTATCAGGGTCGGCGCAAGCAGCATGATGCACGACGCGGCGAAGACGAGCCCCTCGCCGAAGGACGACGTCGGTCCGCCGACCTGCTCCAGGATTGCCGCGTTGCCATACTGCGAGGTGAACTGTGCGAACGCCTGCCCGGTGATCAGCCAACTCGTGATGGCCCACCCGACGAAGGACGCGAGGCCGGGCCCGCTGACGATGATCAGGTCCAGCGCCGCCCGTCGCAGCCGCGGTGCCGTGCGGGCGCGCAGGTAAGTCGTCGTTCCGACGACGATGCCGGCCGCGGCGATGCAGGCGACCGCGTCGTAGCGCGTCAGGTACGACAACGCCATCGCTATGCCACCGGCCGCAATCAGATGGTGAACGTCGTCGTCGACCATCCACATGATCAGCCGACGCACCGCCCACGTGACGAAGAAGAGGAACGGTGCCTCGCTCATGCCGTTCGAACCGTAGAACACGATCATGGGGTTCATGGCGAAAAGCGCTGTGACGGCGATGACATAGCCACGGGGCAGACCGCGGTCGGTGCCGATGCTCGCGATCTGAACCACGCAGCCCGCCATGAACGCCGCCGACATGACCGTCCCGGCGAACGCGCGCTCGGTCAGGTCCGGCCACAGCGGGCTCAACAGAACCGCGGGAATCTGCAGCATGGCGGTCAGCGGTGTGAAGATGAATCCTATTGCGGCCAGATGCGGGTCGCGGCTGAACAGCACGCTCTGCGCCGCGGACACGCGCGAGAGTGCGTCGCCGATGATGAAACCGTTCTGAACTTGAAGCCAGTAACCGACCGCCGCGTACACCGCGAAGGTCGCAAAGTAGGCAACGAGCTTCACCCGTCGATCGGACATCGACGCGGTCACGTGGCGTCATCCTCGACCACGTGCGGGTGGGTGGCCAGCCCGTGAAAAGTCTTCTCCCAGTACGACGGTTGGCGGATCAGCTGATAGGTACCCTTGGCCGCCGCGATGCTCATCATGGCCCAGAACAACGGCACCGTGAGCGCGGCGCCGAGCAGATCGGAGCGATCGTCTTCGCGTAAGCAGATCAGGTTCATGTAGAGCGTCGCGAAGTTCCCGACGACCAACGCAAGAAGTGCCGGAAAGTAGATGTACCAAGGGAATATCGCGCCGATGGCGGCGGGCTGGCCGAGGAACCACATCAAGGTGATCAACCAGAACAACAGGTTGAGGACGGCGATGACCGGTGTCCCGGCAAGCACCAGATTGAACCGGATGAAGCTGCGTAGTCCGATCGTCCGTACCAACCGGACCGGTCTGCGGATGTGCACCAGCCAGGTCTGCAGATAGCCCTTGTACCATCGCGATCGCTGTCGGATCCAGTTGATCGGGTCGCTGTTGGCCTCCTCCAACGTCTGCGAGTCGAGGACTGCAGTGCGGTACCCCGACGCGGCGATGCGCAAGCCGAGGTCGGCGTCCTCGGTGACGTTGTGCGGATCCCACGACCCGATCTTTCGCAAGACGGAGTGCTTGAGATGATTCGAGGTGCCGCCCAAGGGAATCGGCGTCCCCGTGCGCATCATGCCAGGCAACAGGTAGCCGAACCACAATCCGTATTCCGCAGTGAACCATGCGGTCAGCAAGTTCTGATGGCCGTTGTGATAGGCCAACTTCGCCTGCACGCACGCGACGTCGTCGGACAGCCCGTGGAACGCGGCGACGACCCGACGTAGCTGCAGAGGTTCTGGAATGTCCTCGGCGTCGTAGATGGTGATGATCTCGCCAGTCGCGAAGTGCATGCCGTAGTTGCACGCCTTCGGCTTCGTGCGCGGCTCAGCGGGCGGCACGAGCACGGTCGTGATCGCCTCTGAGTCCCGGCATCTCGCGGCCGCGGCGATCGTGACGTCGTCGTCGGCCTCCAGCAGGAGCAACACCTGTAGTTTCTCCCGCGGGTACTCCATACGGGCCATCGCACCGATGAGGTCGTCGACGACTTCGGGCTCGTTGTAGGCGGGCACCAGGACGGTGTAGGGGGGCAGCTCATCGTCGGGGATTGCCATGGCCTGTTCGTCGGTGACCGTGATCGGTCGCGCCGCGAGCCCTCGCCGGAAGATCAGCACCCGATCCGTCATGGTGAGGACGTAGGCCAACGTGCAGAGCCCGATCAGTACCACGGCGGTCTGCATCGGTCTCCAGATGGCGAATCCCACCGCAGTCGCCAACAGAGTGATCACGGCGACCTTCTGCCAACCCATTACGGGAATGGCCGCAGAGCTCAGTGGGTCATCGTCGCGCAGACCGTTGATGGATCGGTCCAGCGCATGCTCGCGTTCAGCGTCGGTGAGCGTATCGACTCGATACGTCATGCGGGTCGCCCCAGTGGTACGAGCTGTGCAGCGACGAGGCCCCGGCCGAATGTCGTGAGCAGGTCGAGATCTTTGAAGGACGGGTTTCGATCGTCGACTGCCGAATTGCCGCGGAACAGAACCGTGAACAGCGTGCTCAACGTCGGCAGCAGGGCACCGGACGGCTGCGGAAACGGCGCGTTGTCCTCGTGGTTGTCCACCGCGATCAGCAGCACTCGCTGCGCACGTGTCTCGTTGCGCCAGGTCCATTGCAGCATGGTCCACGTCACCAGGAGGCGATCGTCGACCACCGATACCAAATCGCCACTGACGCCCGAGCCCAGGTCGACAAGCCTCGGCTCGCTCAACCGGACCGCACCCACGTCGTACAGGACCTTGGCCGGATAGACGTTGAACGAGAACGGCCGATCGGTGACGACCGCGTCGACCATGATCGTCCTGGGCCGGGACTGTTTGTCCCACAACGGGTTTCCAATGTCAGCGATCATGCGTTGGCGGGTGAGATTGGCGTTGGATCCGTGCAGGCGTTTCACCCAAGGGTAGTCCTCCGTGTCGACGACGTGCCATCCCGCAGGCGGGTTGAGTGGGCGCGAGAACGACAGACCATCGATCCTCGCGGGGGGTGCGATGGGGAGGTCGGGCAGTCTGACGAGGGCCAGCAGGACCGCAACCGCGACGACGACCGGCACGGCTTCCAGCACCTGTTTGGCGGCAACGGGTTCGATCTTGCGGTCCAGGAAACGCTTGGGGGCACCCCGTCTGGCCGACAGGAACATCGCAAGGCTGACGACGACGGTGGCGACCAACGACGGGATCGCCTGGTACGCAAAGAGCGGCGCATCCGGGAAGAAGACGGCCATGATCGCCAGCACGCACAGACCGACGACCCACGCCAACGTCATGCCGATCCAGCCACGCCGATACGTTCTGTTGACCGCGACCCCGGTCGCCCCGCCGGCTACCCCGAGGGTAATGACACCAGCGGCAACCGAGGTGCCACCCAACAGAATCATCAAGATGTGGAAGGGCAGGGTGAACATCATCAGCGAGATCGCCCAGACCCATACGAAGCGGATGACCGGACGCAGACCGAAGAGCAAGATCGCCGAACTGAGCACGAACACCCACATCGCCAGCAGATCGAGCCGCAGCAGATTGAAGTATATGACGTAGCGCTGCAACAGCACTCCGTGCAGGAGGAGCGCGAAGACCAGGCCCATCGTTCCGACTATGACGTCGGTCTGGCGATCGTGAATCGGCAGTTCCGTCCTTGGCCTGCGCGCCACACCCTGCGCGGCGAAGACGGCGGCGATCGGGATCGTCCAGACGTAGCCGTTGAGACCACCGGCGACGGTGGTTGCCGCCAGGCTCGCTAGGCTGTCCCGGAAGGCAATCAGTACCAGTACCCCGATCAGCGTCCACCGCAACGCAACTCGGAAGGTGGGATTCTCGAGGTAGGCAAGGAATCGATGCACTTCAACCGGGGGCTCCGGTTCCGTCGCGGTCGACGCCGTCACGATCAGTCGCCCGTAGTGCGGTGCCTACGACGCAGTAGGAACACGCCAGCGCCGCCGGCGACGAGTCCCACGATGCCGGCCACGATGAACCGCTTGCCGCTCCCACCGGTCCTACTTGCCGCGGCTTCGGCGGGTTGCTCCGGTGCAGCGACGGCGACCGGGTCCCGGTCTGGCGGGGCGATGACCGCGATACCGTCGAGCGAGGACCACCGACGCGCGTCGGCGTCGAGCCAGTCGAGTAACGAATCAAGTTGCTGCGGTGCGCCGTTGGACGTCGCGACCAGCACGGTCCGGTCACCGTCGCGCACGGTCTGCAACGACCCGAACCGAAGACCAGGTGCCAGCGTGAGAGTTTCCCGATCGCTCGAGCCCACACCAGTGACGTCGAGTCGTCCGTTGTCGCCGGCCATCACCGGGAGCTCGAGCTTGTCGTCCTGCCAGCCGTCTGCCGCAATCAGAACTGCGGGAATGCGCGCATCGAGGGCAACTTGGAAAGGCACCACCTCGGTGTCGATCGGCAGGGAGCCCAGCCGTTGCAGCCCCTGCACGATCGACACCGCGCGGACGGTGTCGCGGAACGCGTCGGCGCCGATGCCTACCTCGAGCTTGGGCATCACGGCCTGCGGCAGCGACTGAAAGCCTGCTGGCACAGGAGGGTTCGCGGCGGTGCTCTCGACGGCCGTAGCGCCATCGATCGTCAACGTGACGGGCTGGAACTCACCGCACCGCCCAGTGTCGCCAGCGAGGTCGACGGTGATACCGAGGTTGGTGTAGCGCTGCAACATCGAGTTGGGGACGGTGACCCAACGATCGATCTTGCCCGTGGAGTCGGTCGCCCACCGGTCGATTCCCTGCCCTGCAATCGACGCGACAACCTGCCCTGCGACGCTGGACGGCAGCGGAGTGTAGGAACCCTGAAGATGGATGCGGACGTCGCGGACCGGCCGCCCCAACCGCGTTTGATCCAAGGGGAGGAAGACCTGCGGCTTCAAGGCGGTGGCGTTGACGCCTGGCTGCCCAAGAGCTCTGATCGTCGTCTCGTCACCGGGCAGCTGGGGGCTTGAATTCAGCGGTCCGGCAACGGCCTTCGATGCGAGCGCGAGCCTGGACAGGTTCCTGCCGAGCAATCGGGACTGATTGACGAGGTCATTGCCGCCGCCCGTGATCAACAACGAGGGAACTCCATCCCCCTGCAGCATCAGTCCCGGGTTCGGCCCCTCCCGGACGACGATCTGGCGCTCCAGCGGTTGCGACGGCTGTGGCGGCGTCAACTGATCCCCAGCCAAGGCGACGACGTCGACACCGAGCTGCTGCTTGCCGTAATGCGCCACGACCGCGGTGCTCAGCCGAACCGCCGCATCGGATTCGGCTCGCGATGGTGCCTGCGGGATGAATATGGTGAGGCGCTGAAGGACTGGCGGCAGGAAGTCTGCGACGACGCGTGGTGGCGACTCTTGGCCCGTAAACGCGATCGACGCCTCGGACAACCGCAGCGGGTCGTTCGTGTCGAACAGACAGTAGTCGGCTGGCGGGACGAGTTGACTGCGCAGTTGGACCGTCACCGCGTTGCCGTCGACCGTCGCGCCGCTCAGGGGAATGCTGATCGGCGCACGATCGGTCCCAGGCAGTTCTATCCGCGACACCAGTCTGTTGTTCTGGGTCACCGTGATCGTGCCCGCACGCACGTACGGTGGCATCTCGACGACGGCGTTGAGTGCGCCGGGCGACAGTCCCGCGACCACGGGGAAGGTCAGGGTTTGAGTGGCATTCATCCCGTAGAAGGCCAGATCCGCGTCGGCCCCCATCGACGCCAACCGCATTGCAGGAGACACTGCGATCAGCCCGCCTGGACCAGGTGCAGCAATCGCGGCGGGGGGTGCGAGGCATGGCATGACCGAAATGGCGATGCTCACGAAAAGAGGCACTGCCATGCGAATTCCACACCCGAGTCCGCCCCGCACGGGGTTGACTGTAATCACAGGCGGTACCGCGCAAACGCGGATTAGCCATTCCGCGCAAAATTGCTCGGATCTGCCACTCGTTTGCCGCCCAATAAACGCCAAAGCCCCCGACACGCCCTTGGGCGTGCGGGGGCCTTGCGCGTTCGCGAAAGTTACTTCGCGCGCTCGAGCACCTCGACGAGGCGCCAGCGCTTGGTCGCCGACAGCGGTCGGGTCTCCATCAACGACACCCGATCGCCGACGCCGGCAGTGCCGTTCTCGTCGTGCGCCTTGACCTTGGTCGTCGTGCGAATGATCTTGCCGTACAGCGGATGCCGGTGGCGAGCCTCTAGCTCGACCACGATGGTCTTCTGCATCTTGTCGCTCACCACGTAGCCGATGGCGGTCTTGCGACGGCCGCGCGGCTTCTCTGTGCGGGGCGTGTGCTTCGGGCCCTTGGTACCAGTGCTCTTTGTTTCAGTGCTGTTGTCTGCCATTACGAATCCTCACCAACGGGTCCGGATGCCAGACCCAGCTCACGTTCACGCAGCACGGTGTAGACCCGCGCAATTTCTTGCCGCACGACCCGCAGGCGGCGGTTGTTCGCCAATTGGCCGGTGGCCATTTGGAAGCGAAGGTTGAAAAGCTCTTCCTTCGATTCGCGCACGCGCGCGTTCAGCTCTTCGTCGGTCAACTCGCGCAGTTCACCAGGCGTGGTTCCGACAGCCATCAGAACTGCTCCTCTCGCGTAATGATGCGTGCCTTGATCGGCAGCTTGTGGATCGCGCGGGTGAGTGCGTCCCGTGCGATCTTCTCGTCGGGGTAGCTCAGCTCGAACAACACGCGGCCGGGCTTGACGTTGGCGATCCACCATTCCGGCGAGCCCTTGCCGGAACCCATGCGGGTCTCGGCGGGCTTCTTCGTCAGCGGGCGGTCGGGGAAGATGTTGATCCACACCTTGCCGCCACGCTTGATGTGCCGGTTGATGGCGATACGAGCGGACTCGATCTGCCGATTGGTGATGTAAGCGTGCTCCAGTGCCTGGATGCCGTACTCGCCGAAGCTGACGGTGGTGCCGCCGCTGGCGATGCCGCGCTGCCGGGGGTGGTGCTGCTTACGGTGCTTGACCTTGCGGGGAATCAGCATGACTTAGTTCTCCGTGCTCTCCGTGGCCTGCGAAGCCTCTGCAGATGCAGGTGCTTCGGTGGCGACGGCCGACGTATCAGCGGCGGGCGCCTCCTCGGTGGCAGCGCGACCGGCTTCGGTGCTGGTCGCGGTGGTGCCCGACGAGCCGCTGCGGCGCGGACGAGTGGCACCCGTCGGACGCTCGCGGCGGGGACGATCGGCGCCAGCGGGAACGGCGGCGGTCAGCTCACGCTTGCCACCGACGATGTCGCCCTTGTAGATCCATACCTTCACGCCGATGCGGCCGAAGGTGGTCTTCGCCTCGTAGAGGCCGTAGTCGATGTCGGCGCGCAACGTGTGCAGCGGGACTCGACCTTCGCGGTAGAACTCCGAGCGGCTCATCTCGGCGCCGCCAAGACGACCCGAGCACTGCACCCGGATGCCCTTGACGTTCGGCTGACGCATCGCGGACTGAATCGCCTTGCGCATGGCGCGGCGGAACGCGACGCGGTTGCTCAGCTGCTCTGCAACACCCTGGGCGACGAGCTGAGCCTGCGACTCTGGGTTCTTCACCTCGAGGATGTTGAGCTGTACCTGCTTGCCGGTCAGCTTCTCGAGGTCGGCGCGGATGCGGTCGGCCTCGGTGCCGCGGCGGCCGATGACGATGCCGGGACGCGCGGTGTGGATATCAACTCGAACTCTGTCGCGAGTCCTTTCGATCTCCACGTCGGCGATGCCGGCGCGCTCGAGGCCTGTCGCCAGCAGACGACGGATCGCCACGTCTTCCTTGACGTAGTCGGCGTACTGCTTGTCGGCGTACCAGCGGGACTTCCAGTCGGTCGTGATACCGAGCCGGAAGCCGTGGGGATTGATCTTCTGGCCCACTACTCTGAACCTTCCTTCGCGTCAGACGCATCTGACGTCGTTGTCTCGGCCTTCGCCTCTGCCTTCTTAGCTGGTGCCTTCTTGGCCGGAGCCTTCTTGGCGGGTGCCGTGCCAGCACCGGATGTCGCCGCGGGGGCGGCTCCAGCGGCCTTGCTGGCCTGGGCGCGACGCGCACGTGCGGCGCTCGCCGAGGAGGAGTCCTTGCCCTTGGCCGGACGGCTTTCGACGATCACCGTGATGTGGCTGGTGCGCTTGCGAATCCGGTACGCACGACCTTGCGCTCGTGGACGGATGCGCTTGGCTGTCGGCCCGCCGTCGGCGTGGATCGTGGCGACAACCAGGGTCGCAGGATCCAGGCCGTCGTTGTTCTGCGCGTTGGCCGCCGCACTGGCGATCACCTTGGCGACCGGCTCGCTGGCTTCCTGTGGCGCCCAGCGCAGGATGTCCAGCGCCTCCTCAACGGACTTGCCGCGCACCAGGTCGATCACCCGGCGCGCCTTGGTCGGCGACATGCGCACGAAACGCGCGACTGCCTTGGCCGACGGATACTCGGGGAGCGTGGTGGTCGTAGACATTTAACGCCTCTTGCTCTTCCGGTCGTCCTTGATGTGACCCTTGAAGGTCCGTGTCGGTGCGAACTCACCGAGCTTGTGCCCAACCATGGCCTCCGTGACGAACACCGGGACATGCTTGCGTCCGTCGTGGACGGCGAACGTGTGGCCGATGAAGTCGGGAATGATGGTGGACCGACGCGACCAAGTCTTGATGACCTGCTTGCTGTTCTTCTCGTTCTGGAAGTCGACCTTCTTGAGCAGATGGTCGTCGACGAACGGGCCCTTCTTGAGGCTGCGTGGCATCGCTGGGTGCTCCTAGCGCTTGTTCTTGCCGGTGCGCCGGCGTCGGACGATGAGCTTGTCGCTCGGCTTGTTTGGCTTGCGGGTGCGGCCCTCGGGCTTGCCCCACGGGCTGACCGGGTGGCGACCACCTGAGGTCTTGCCCTCGCCACCACCGTGCGGGTGGTCGACGGGGTTCATCACGACGCCACGGACGGTCGGGCGCTTGCCCTTCCACCGCATGCGACCTGCCTTGCCCCAGTTGATGTTCGCCTGTTCGGCGTTGCCAACTTCGCCGACCGTTGCGCGGCAACGGACGTCGACGCGGCGGATCTCACCGCTGGGCATGCGCAGGGAGGCGTAGCTGCCTTCCTTGCCGAGCAGCTGGATGCTGGCGCCTGCGGAGCGGGCAAGCTTGGCGCCGCCACCTGGCCGCAACTCGACGGCGTGGATGACGGTACCGGCGGGGATGTTGCGCATCGGCAGGTTGTTGCCAGGCTTGATGTCGGCGTTGGGTCCCTGCTCGATCGTGTCACCCTGCGAAAGACCTTGCGGCGCAATGATGTAGCGCTTCTCGCCGTCCACGTAGTGGAGCAGCGCGATGTTCGCGGTCCGGTTCGGGTCGTACTCGATGTGAGCGACCTTGGCGTTGATGCCGTCCTTGTCGTGGCGACGGAAGTCGATCACCCGGTAGGCGCGCTTGTGGCCGCCACCCTTGTGACGAGTCGTGATGCGGCCGTGAGCGTTACGACCACCCGTGCTGTGCAGCGGCTTGATCAGCGACTTCTCCGGCGTCGACCGAGTGATCTCGGCGAAGTCGGAGACGCTGGAGCCGCGGCGACCGGGGGTCGTCGGCTTGTACTTGCGAATAGCCATGTCTCTGTATGTCCTCTGTGCTTCCGCCGGCCGCTTAGGCCGGTGCTCCGAACAGGTCGATTGGCTTGCTGCCCTCGGCCAGCGTGACGATGGCGCGCTTGGTGCTCTTGCGTTGGCCGTAGCCGCTGCGGGTGCGCTTGCGCTTGCCCTGCCGGTTGAGGGTGTTCACGGAATCGACCTTGACGGCGAAGATCTTCTCGATCGCAATCTTGATCTGCGTCTTGTTCGAATCGGGGTGAACCACGAACGTGTAGGTGTTGTCTTCGATCAGCCCGTAGGACTTCTCGGAGATCACCGGCGCGAGGATGATGTCGCGGGGGTCAGTGATGGTTGCCATCAGGCCGAAACCTCCTCGGTCGCAGGCTTGGTGCTGCGTTCGATGTACGCGTTCAGCGCCTCGACGCTGAAGACCACGTCGTCTGCGTCGAGCACGTCGTACGTGTTGAGCTGATCCGGCGAGAGCACGTGCACGCCAGGCAGATTGCGCACGCTCTTGGCACTGACCTCGTCACTGCGGCCGATGACGATCAGAACCTTGCGGTTCTCGGTCACCGTGGCCAGGAAGTCCTTGGCACTCTTGGTCGACGGCGTCTGACCGCTGACGACCTCGGTGATCGCGTGGATCCGGTCGTTGCGGGCCCGGTCCGAGAGTGCACCGCGCAGTGCGGCGGCGATCATCTTCTTCGGGGTCCGCTCGCTGTAGTCGCGCGGCTTGGGACCGTGCACGACGCCACCGCCTGCGAACTGCGGTGCGCGGGTCGAGCCCTGACGAGCGCGGCCGGTGCCCTTCTGGCGGTACGGCTTCTTACCGCCGCCCGAGACCTCGCCGCGAGTCTTGGTCGAGTGCGTGCCCTGGCGCTTGGCCGCCAACTGGGCCGTCACGACCTGGTGCATCAGGGCGATGTTTGGCTCCACGTCGAACAACTCGGCGGGCAACTCGATGCTGCCGTCCTTCTTGCCTGCAGGCGTCAGAACGTCAATCTTCTTGACTGCCATTACTTCTCACCTCGTTTGATCGCGCTGCGAACCATGACGAGTCCGCCGTTGCGGCCGGGGATGGCGCCCTTGATCAAGAGCACGCCATTCTCGGCGTCGACCTTGTGGACCTTCAGGTTCTGCGTGGTGATGCGGTCGCTACCCATGCGGCCCGACATCCGGGTGCCCTTGAAGACACGGCCTGGGGTGGCGCAGCCACCGATCGAGCCCGGGCGACGGTGCACGGCCTGGGCGCCGTGGCTTGCGCCCTGGCCCTTGAAACCGTGCCGCTTCATCGTGCCTGCGAAGCCCTTGCCCTTCGAGGTCCCCGTCACGTCGACGTACGCGCCATCGGCGAAGATCTCGGCGGTCAGCTCCTGGCCGACCTCGTACTCGGCGGAAGCGTCGTCGATCCGGAACTCCGCCAGGTGGCGGCGCGGGTTGACGCCCGCGGCGGCGAACTGACCCGTGACGGGCTTGTTCACCTTGCGGGGGCTGATCTCGCCATATGCGAGCTGAACGGCGCTGTAGCCGTCACGCTCGGGGGTGCGGATACGGGTCACCACGTTGGGTCCGGCCTTGACGACCGTGACGGGCACGACCTTGTTGTTCTCGTCGAACACCTGCGTCATGCCCAGCTTGGTGCCCAAAATGCCTTTTCTAGCCATTTCTTCGGGATCTCCTACTAGGACAATTACTGGATGTTGACGTCGACGCTGGCCGGCAGATCGATGCGCATGAGTGCGTCAACGGTCTTCGGCGTCGGGTCGAGGATGTCGATCAGGCGCTTGTGGGTGCGCATCTCGAAGTGCTCCCGCGAGTCCTTGTACTTGTGCGGGGACCGGATGACGCAATAGATGTTCTTCTCGGTCGGCAGCGGCACCGGGCCAACGACGCTGGCGCCCGTCCGTGTGACCGTCTCGACGATCTTGCGCGCCGAGGCATCGATCGCCTCGTGGTCATAGGCCTTGAGCCTGATGCGGATCTTTTGTCCCGCCACGCTTGTCCTGCCTCACTATTAACGGGCCCATGCTTGGGCCTGGTCTTCGTGCGCCCACCCGTGAAGGTTGAGCGCTGGCTGTTGCCGCCGCTATTTACCAGTCTCTGGTTCACCGCCCCCCGCGCTCGGGTGTGTCGCCCGCGCGCACTCGTCCGCGAACGAAATCGCTCGCGATCGAGATTGGGACCGGATGCACCCGCTAGGATGCTGGTCGTATGCCCGGCCAGGCGAACCCGGCTCAAGGCAACCTGAACAGTATGCCCTAGATCTGGGCGTGCTCCAAATCCCTGGTGAACCCCGATTACCCGTGGTCAGTCGCCCGGCGGCGGCCGGTGGTCACGACTCGCTCGGGGGATGGAAATACTCCCGCCAGGCGGTGATCTTCTGATCGCGGACCTCGTAGGCGCCCATCACCGGCCAAGTCGCCTGCTTGCCGTCCAGGATCCAGTGGTCATGGCGTTCCATCAGCACCACGTCGCCGTCGACCGCCAGATGACGGATCTCCAACTCGACACAGGTGCCGCGACCGAAGAACGCTTTCATGAGCTTGCTGATCGCGTCCTTGTGGGAGAGCCGCGGATACGACGGCCCAATGTCGAACATGGCGTCGTCGGCGAAGTGGCTCATGACCTCGTCGACGTCGTTTCGCCCCCATGCCTTCAACTCGGCCCTGATGATTTCTTCCGCGCTCACGTTGTCCCCCGCCGTACCGCCAGCCCAAGGCCCCCACGACCTCATCTCTCGCGGCTGAATTTACGCCGGGCGAACGCCAAGCACATATCGACGACTCAATATTTCGCGCACGGAGGTGGTCGGCGACGCTGAGATACTGACGGCCTGGGTGCGATAGAGGGCTTCATGACCACCTGGTCGCAGGCTCGGCAGACGTATGGAGAGGGCACTCCCCAGCCTGGAGCGCAATATGACAAGAGCGCGGCGTTGACCGATCTCCAGTCGAAGGTCCAGACGGCGACACCTGGCGGGAAGTGGAGCGGCACCGCGGCCTACGTGCAATGAAATACGTTGGGGCAGAACGCACTCCCGCCACGGATGTTGCGTGCGGCAGAGGCCGCGGCGCGACAGTCCCTTCATCTTACTTTGAAGTAAGATAGCGGTCCATGAGTGCTCAGAGCGCCACGTACCGCGCCTGGAATCAGTTGTCCAGCAAACCGGCCGGCAGTCGGCTGTTCTCCGTCGCCGCGATGGCAAGAGTCCCGTACTTCGCATCGGTCCTGCCGCACGTGCGACACATGGAACCGGGGTTCGCCGAAGTCGACGTCCCGAAGTGGTTCTTCGTGCAGACTGTCGAGGTTTCACCACGGATTTCACCAGGGGACGTGGCCTGATGACTCCGACGACCACCTTCCGCGCGTGGCAACGGCTGAGGCGGGTTCCGGCTGGAACCACGCTCTTCTCTGCGGCCGCAGTCGGGCGAGTCCCCTACTTCGCCTCGGTCCTGCCGCATGTGGTTCGGATGGAACCGGGCCACGCGGAGGTGACGATTCCGAACTGGCCACTGGTTCACAATCACCTCAAGACCGTGCACGCCATCGCTTCGTGCAACGCTGCCGAGATGGCCATGGGCATGTTGATGGAGGCCACGGTTCCGACCACGCACCGATGGATCCCAAAGGCGATGACCGTCCAGTACCTGCAGAAGGCCACGACGTCATTGCGGGCCACCGCTCGCATCGAGGTCCCCGATTTTGATGCGCTCACCGAGGGCGTCGACGTCGTCGTCCCGGTTAGCGTCACCGACCGCCACGGCATCGAGGTCGTGCATGCCGACATCACCACCTGGGTGACGCTGGCGACATCCCACCCATGTGCCATGTGATCGCGACGCAGTAAGAGCGAAACCACAGGCTTGGAGCGATCGGCTCACTTCAGCCGAGATCGAAGTGGGTGAACTCGATCTGGATACCGTCAGGATCGACGAAATCGAACGTTGCGCCGATGCCACCCGCCACTTGCCGAATCTCCGAATGCTTGACACCACAGGTATCAAGCCAACCCGCCCACGCCCGGAGACCATCTACCGACTCAGCCTCGAGCGCGAAATGATCGAGGCCGGTACGCACGGGGTCGAACCGTTCACCTGTGTTGCTTGAATGTTCGCACAGGTCGAACACGTGTCCGCCCAGGCTCAGAATCGCCGCGCGTCCGGGGAAACGGCGTTGATCCTCACCCTCAGGGGTGTCCGCCACCAAGAGATCAGCGCCGAGCACGTCGCAGTAGAAACGAATGCTGCGCTCAAGGTTGGCCACCGAAATACCGAAGTGATGCAGTCCGGCCAAGCGCGGACGGGTTGAGTCGATCTCCACGGGCATCGATGATGCCAGCGGCAGCACTGATAACAGGTCGTTTCGACCATCGTCGGGTGAGGATCGGAATCCCGCTTTTCTTCCCATCATCGAAGATGGTTCTTCGTGCACAACCACTTGCACACCGTGCACGCGATCGCGTCGTGCAACGCCGCCGAGATGGCGATGGGCATGCTGATGGAGGCGACGGTCCCGACGAGCCACCGTTGGATTCCGAAGGCGATGAATGTCCAGTACCTGCAGAAGGCTACGACATCGTTGCGCGCCACCGCGCGCATCGACCCGCCTGACTTCGGTTCGGCGAGTGAAGGTTTCGAACTAGTCGTGCCAGTGAGTGTTACCGACCGCAACGGCATCGAGGTCGTGCACGCCGACATCACCACGTGGGTAACGCCAGCGATCTGATTGCGTCCGGGCCAAGTACGTCAACGCTATGGGACGGATTGCTCAAAGGCGCGTTCGATCGCCTCGAGCATCCTCATCGAGCCCGCACCACAACGAGCCCGCACCACAACGAGCCCGCACCACAACGAGAAGTAGACCCTGCTATGAGCGGGTTAGAGCTGACCCAACGGGCGGCAGACATTGGATAACGCGTTCCAGTACTGACCGGGTGCACAGTTGTCCGCCGGACGCGGCGTCTGGCAGGTGTTGGTGATCGGATCCCAGAATTGCCCGTTCACGCAGTTAAGCGGCTCTGCCGAGCCGATCCCCGCGCTGAAAAGCGACACGGCAGCGATGGGAGCTGCCGCAACGGCGGCGATGGTCGAGCGTCGTAGGAGATTTCGCATGAATGGATCATGCCCGAGAGCGAAAGCTCTCAAACTCTCGGCAAATCGTCCTCTCGGCAAATCGTCCGTAATCGCGACGTGCCGAAACGTCGGGGCGGATCCAAGGGCATGCACGAGGAAGAGACCTTCAAGCCCGACTACCGCCAACGGCATCCCGGTGTTCCTGTCCGAGGACTCCAAGGAGGGGCAGAGGGCCTTCCGCGAAAAGCGCATGCCCGTCTGGAAGCTGAAGTAGCAGCAGCCAATTCACGGTTGCCGGGTCGATGACCCTCTCACCATTCAGTTGGTGCTTGGTGGTGGTTGTGGTTGGAAGGGGTCATACCACCACCAGTCGGCGCGTTCGCCGGTTGGGCATTCGTAGCGTGGCGCCGCCGGTGGGGGTTGGCTGGGTGGGCGGGCCAGTGATGGGTTGGTCAGTGGGGTGCCGCAGCGGTCGGTGACGACGAGGCGCTCGGCGGGCCCGGTGATGGTGATCTCGCCGCGGTGATGCATCCGATGGTGATACGGACACACCAGGGCCAGGTTCCACAGTTCGGTGGGGCCGCCGTCCTCCCAGTGCAGCAGGTGATGAGCGTGCAGACCGCGGGTTGCCCCGCAGCCGGGGACCACGCAGGTGCCGTGGTCGCGGTGTTCGAGAGCGCGGCGCAACCGCCGGCTCACGGTGCGGGTAGCCCGTCCGGCCCCCACGACCTGGCCGCGTTTTTCGAACCACACCTCGCAGGTCGCGTCACAGAGCAGGAAGCGACGTTCGTCATCGGCCAGTAGCGGACCCAGGTGCAGAGCGGCGGCGGGCTTGTCCACGTCGAGGTGGACGATGACGGTGGTGTGTTGGCCGTGGGGCCGGCGTGCGGCGT